>ENA-OQVM01000021-OQVM01000021.1-marine-metagenome-genome-assembly--contig:-NODE-21-length-230666-cov-13.231668_pt1 | contig 230666 bp, 204 predicted proteins | sample MGYA00237776_ERZ505498 | MGnify/ENA primary metagenome ERZ505498 (study PRJEB26159, sample SAMN06265151) | marine metagenome | isolation source: Helgoland LTER site | place: Germany:Helgoland, sampling...
CCAGGTGTTTAAGCGTGTATTAGTTGAGTGTAATTTAGTTGATATTTCTAACTTTTTATTTAAAAACTAACAAGGTTAAGAACCAAATATACGAAACCTATAAAGCTGCAGAAGAAGCAATGGAAGAGATAATTAAAAACACACACGGCGAGTGAAATCTACATCCGTGAAGATTAATTTATTTACAGTTAATTAGAATCAATGTCACAAATAGAATTATTAAAAAAAATTACATTGAAAGAAAACCTTATCAAGGATGTATCCGATATTGATTTTCTATTTTCATCGTATGAATATGATAACTCAGAATCTTTAGAGAAGCTAATTAATAAGGTTATTGAATGGGGATTTAATAACGATGAACTTGAAGATTTTTATTCTGAACATTGGGACGAATTATTAAATTCTGATAATTTAACTCTTATTCAAGGATGTAAAATTGAAGACACACCTTATGTAACAACATTTGACCTTTACAGATATAACTCTAAGAATATGTATTACTATAGGGTTGAGTCTTTTGGTCTTTACTCAGATAATTTTGATACAAGTGGTTTCTATACTATTTTAGATAATCAAGACGATGATTTGATTATTAATAGTTTCAAACAGGAATGCATGGGTGTTTTTAACAATTTTGGTGAATTATCCACCGAAGATTTAAAGAGTTCTAAAATAGAATTTTACAATTAAACTAAACCTTAGTCATCTTACTTTATTTTACCAAAACGATTTCTAAATCTATGGTAGTGTAATTTGTAATTAAATAAAGTAATTTTATATATTTGTATTGCATCAGGAACGCTTTAAGCGTACCAACCGACTTACTCGAAGCACGGTGGTTTAGAATGCGGGAACTCTCCAAAATTATCGAGACTCCACACTTTCTTGTTGCAATTGTTTAACATTTAAAAAATTGTAATTATGGCAAAATTTAATGGCGAAGTTACTTTCAAAGTTACCTTTAAAGATTTAGGGGTATCAACAGGCTTTGGAATGACACGTGCAATAATAATGCACGAATGTGCAACTCAGGTGGGTTTAAAATCTCCTTGGTCTAAACTCGATAAAGATTTAAAGGATGATAGGTTTTTAGTTGAAATAGTAAAAACAAAAATTAATACTTAATTTTATTGTATGAAAGAGGATAACTTGAAATCAAACTTAAAATTATTCGAAGAAATATTTAAGCGTGAAGCCTTAGAATATCACTTTGAATATATTTATTTTGGTTCTGAAGAGTATTTTAAATGGGGTGATAAAAAATTGCAAGAAATGGTTGAGTCTAATAGCACAGTAAATCAATTTCTCAAATATTTGATTGACTATGCAAAGGGGAGTGATGATGATAGGGCATCTATTTACATAATTAAAACAACAGTTTTTGAAAATTTATTAGGATTTATAATTGATTCAGGATATGACAATTCCTGTTTAGATGGTTTTGACCAAGAAGGAGAAACTGACCCTAAAACCCTTTACAATGATGAGTTTATTAACCAACTAAACTCTATTGAGTTACTTAACGCATTAAATAAAGAAAATCTAAATGAGTTCTTGAATTTTAAATTAAATGAGGACGAAATATTTTATTTAAAAATATATGACTCTGAACAAAAAAAGTGGATAAATTGGGATGAAACTAAAGTAGGAAAAGAGATTTCAGATATTTTATATGATTTTTACAATAACAATATTATTTATAAATTAGAAGATGAATATCTACTTGAGGGTTGCCACTCACCATTGTTTACAGAAAATTTTATTTCTTACTTTACTGAGGGACAAATGACTATTCAAGACAATGTGTTTATTCCGTTAAATGACCTTATCGATGAAGAGGATATTAAAGAAGAGCTTATCTAAAACTAAACCATAGGCATATCCTCCTCCTTCAATTCAGCTATTTCTAAACCACGTAAATAGGTTAAACTTACATTTATTGACGAATGCCCCATAGCTTTCTGTAGCTTGGTTATAGAACCTGTATAATTAAAGGGTTTTACACCCCATTACTTTCAAAATAAAACCTATATTTAAGGAAACTAATTTATTATGAAAAAACTACTATTACTATCCGCTTTATTAATCTTCGCCTGTGGAGGTGATGACGACAACAACAATGACAGTTCAAGTTTTAGTCTTGTAGGAACTTGGGCTGGTATCGTTACTGATTCAGAAGACAATTCTGAAGGTCAAGTTGAACTTATGTTTAATTCTGATTCTACCGGAGCCATAAATATTGATTGGAGCCAAGGCCAAGAAGAAGATGTTTTCGGGGATACATTTACTTGGACATCAGATGACAGCCAAATAAATATAAACTATTCTGATCCTGACAATGGATCTGAAATTTTATATTATTCTTTTGTAAATCAAAATACAGTTGAAATATACGCAGATGGTGATGCTGAATCAACAACTTTGACCAGACAATAAACAGTTTTTTTAATTTTATAAATTACAAAAAAGCTTTCACAAATTATGAAGGCTTTTTTAATGTTTTGTAGCGAGTTTTTATTGTTTGTGAGCACATTCACAGAAAGGAACCTGGCAGTTTGGCTTTTCGGTTCGTTTAGTAAGGGATTACCATAGGCATATATTCTTCTTTCAATTCAGCTATTTCTAAACCTCTTAAATAGGTTAAACTAACATTTCTTATATTTGGGTAAACTAACTTGTTATGAAAAAACTACTCTTACTATCCGCTTTATTAATCTTCTCTTGCCAAAAACCAACAAAAATTTCTGAAAAAGAAGTTATGGATACATTTGAAACCTTTTTTGAGGTTTTAGATAACGACTTAGACAATTTTGATTCTGTGGTTACTGAGGACTTTTTTATCTTTGAAAATAGTAGACGTTACTCCAAAAAAGAGTTTATTGCTTTTGTAGAAGGTTTTGATATTATTAGCAGTAAGCGAAAATTTGAAGATGTCACAATTGATAGCGATTTTAACTCAGCACACATTTCTCTTAAACAGTTTGGTGAGTTTATTATTAATACCCCAGAAGGGAAAGTTAAGCTTGAATTTGAGTGGCTTGAGAGCACCTACGCAGTTATGGTAGGAGATAAACTGAAATTTAAATTCTATTTCTCAGAGGCTATTAAAACCAACTCCACTAATTTAGATTCAGAACAAGCTCAACCATAGGCATATCCTCCTCCTTTAATTCAGCTATTTCTAAACCTCTTAAGTAGGTTAAACTAACATTTATAGATGAATGCCCCATAGCCTTCTGTAGCTTACTAAGTGAACCTGTTCTTTTATAGATTTCTATAGCTCCTGAATGCCTAAAAGAGTATAAAGTTTGGCCTTGTTCAAGTAGCTTAGAAACCTTCTTAAAACGCCCCCAAATACATTTAAAGTAATCAGGGTTAGGTGCTTTAGTTGTGCCTGTAAATATGTTGAGGTTATTATCTCCTTTATTCAACAGTTTTTTGATATATGAAGGCACAGGAACGATTCTATTTCTACCCGATTTGTTTCTACTTCCTGATAGTTTAATGTATGATAAGTCTGCTGTGAAGTCCCCCCAAGTAAGTTCTCTTACCTCTCTATGGGGTCTAAGAAGACAACCATAAGTCATTAAACAGCATAGGTATAGATTATAGTTGAAGGTCTTTAATTCGTTTAGTATAGCAGGTATATCTTCAAACGGTTTGTTGAGGTTGGCTTTACCCTTTCTCTTTTTGAAATTATTTAGTAATCCACTTGGTAAGCCGTACTTCTCAGCCTCTGAGAATAACACCAATAAATACCTTCTCATAGTATTGTAGGATGTTGGGTTTGTGAAATGAAATAAGGTTTTACTTATAGCTTCTCCTGTTATAGTTTCTCCTTTAATATTTCTACTTAATGACCTGAAACTATAACTAAGTGCAGTTTTATGATGCTTAGAGTGATTCTCTTCAAGCTTACTCTTTAAAGCTTTATACAAGGCTTCAGTATTACTTAAAACTTTATTTTCAGCCTTTCTAATTAAATCTTCGCCGATTATTAGCTTTTCATAAATTTTAGCAGCAAGTAAATTGGCAACCTCAATACTTTGATTGGAATCGTATTTGTTTGGATGTATATCTAACCCAAACTTTTTACCGTTAGACACTCTAACCCTTTTCCCTTGAATTTTAAATGACACATAAACTTTACCTGAATTAAGTCTTGTTACTTTAGGGTAATCAATTGTTTTCATTTTGACAGTTATTTTAACAGTTAATAAAAAATCTGTCTATAACTTGTTGATTAACAATAACTAAACTGAATAGCGCATCTGATTACGGCTCAGAAGGTTACAGGTTTGAATCCTGTCGAGGTCACGAATAAATGGTAAAAAAATTAAAGCGCCAAGTTTACTTGAGCGCTTTTTTTAGTGCCATTTTCAAAGCGGAGCTTTGTCAGGAAAAGCCGAGCGAAGCCAGGCTAATCCTGTCGAGGTCATCATAAACAAAGGGTTACAGAGATGTATCCCTTTTTTTGTTTCCCCACTTGCACACTATTTGCACACAAGTCCCATTATAGAATAATAAAGATTATAATCTATTATAAATCTCATTAGTTAGATCTAAAGTAAATAAATTGAATCGAACTTAAAATAATAATAGATTCATATGTCCCATTGTCCCATCCCTTATGTTTGGGACAATGGGACAATATAAAAACCCAAAAAGTTCTAGTGTATCACTTGATTTAAAGTGAGGAATGGGTTTTATAGAAACGGTTTTCTTTTTTGAGGTTGGTCGTGATATTTATATATAACCTAATGACCTATGTGCTTTTAATTAAAATCTACAGTAAGTATATCCTTATAGATTTGTACAGGAAATTGTTTTAAGTTACCAGACGTACTATTTGAACTTCAAAAAGATGTGAAACCTTCCTTTTAATAAAAAGTCCATTTGAGAATTAGTTTCTTTCATAGCTACCAATTTTAAGATTATCAGGATTAGTGAATTGTTCAGGATTAGGCTTCTTTTATAAATTTTCAAACTTTATTAAGCATAGTAGGCTTTATTTTTAGATCTAATGATTAACTTTATTAGAAAAGAATCATTAATGAAACTTGAACTATACCAAATAGATGTATTTACAGATAAAACGTTTGGTGGGAATCCAGCTTGTGTTGTTCCTTTAGTAGAATGGTTACCAGATGATCTATTGTTGAAAATCACAAAGGAAAATGCAGTTTCTGAAACTGCTTTTTTTGTGTATCAAGATGACAAAATACATTTACGATGGTTTACTCCAGAGATTGAAATGGATTTATGTGGACACGCAACACTTGCAACAGCCCATTGCTTAAAGTCAATTTTAAACTATCCTGATGACAAGATAATATTTGAAACATTGAGTGGAGATTTGACTGTTTTAGTAGAAAATGATTTATATTATTTAGACTTCCCTTCACGAATGCCTATTGCTTCGGAGCTACCTGAAATAATCAAAAAATCTCTGAATATACAACCGAAAGAGGTTCATAAATCGAGAGATTATTTATTGGTCTATGATACAGAAAAGGAAATTGAGAGCATCAAAGTTGACAGTCAAATATTTGACCAAATAAACCTTGCCCCTGGTGGAGTTATTGTTACAGCAAAAGGAGAAAATTGTGATTTTGTATCGAGATTTTTTACGCCTCGAGCATCAATAATGGAAGATCCTGTAACTGGCTCTGCACATTGCTCATTAATTCCTTTTTGGTCTTTTAGACTTGGAAAAGATAAATTAAATGCAACACAAATTTCAGATAGAGGTGGAAAATTACTATGCCAAAACAAAGGAGATCGGGTAATTATAATTGGGAAAGCTAAGACATATTCAATTGGGAGTTTATGGACAGAATAAAACCACCTCCAACTATAAGTATAATTCATTGCTGATTTTTAACCTACTTCTAAACCACAGGCATATCACTTTCTTCTTACTCACCAACCTCAAGTCCTCTTAGATAGGTAAGACTAACAGCTAAAGAACTATGACCCATAGCCCTCTGTAGTTTACTAATAAAATTGATAATAATCTTGTATTGCAATTATATGTTTAATATATTTAATCATTAATCAATTAAAATAAACTCAAAATGAAAAAATTATTATTGTCATTGACTATATTATTTACAGTATCTGCTTGTACAAACGGAAAGCATGCAGAATATGAAAAAAACACTGAAAAAGCTAAAGCTTTTTTTAAGCTTCATGAATCAGAACAAGCAGAGGAAATGTTTGAATATTTACATGAGGACATTCAATGGCATATGCCTGTATATGGCATGGGAATGGGAGGAAAAGAAGATTTGAAAGCAGCTATACTTGGCTATCAGGCAGAGTTTGAAAATATGAAATTTACCGCAGATTATTGGTTGCCTGGTGTAGATTCAGAAACAGGTACTCCTGATGGAAGTACTCGTGTATATGGAACATGGAATTCTATTCATTCTTTATCTGGAAAAGAAACAACTTTAACAAGCTATCATTCTTTTGAATTTAAAGATGGGAAAATTATTAATGGTGGTGATTGGTTTGACGCTTCGGGAATGATGAATTCAGTTGCTCCAGTTGGATTATCCAAAGATAATTTAATAGGCTTTCATAAGCTAAATGTTACTCTTAACAATGGCTACACAATGCAAGATTTTGAAAACTATTTCACCAAGACTCTGATTCCAGCCTATAACTCAGCATTTATGGGGGCTAAAGTTCACCTAATAAAAGGAATAAAAGGAAAAGATGTAAATTCATTAGGTATGCTTTGGATTTTTGAATCTTCAGAATTCGTTTCTAAGTTCTGGAATTCAAATGGCACATCTACTGATTTAAATAATTCTATAAATGAAGGATTAAATGATATTAATGCTGGTTTAAGTGTAATAGGAAGTTGGACATCTGAATTTACTGATTGGACTGTTCAGTAAAAATAATTGCAAAAGTTCATTTAAATATTCTAAAGTATTTTTTAAACAGTACCTCGATAAATTTTGAATACAAAAATCTAAGTTAACTTATTAAGGGTTTAGTAAAAAAATTAAATTGTTAAGCCTCCTTATGGGGGCTTTTTTCTTCTATACCATAGGTATATCACTTTCCTCTAATTCACTTACTTCTAAACCTCTTAGATAGGTTAAGCTAAGTACTAAAGAAGAATGTCCCATTTTCAAATTCCCTAGGATTAGACAGGGACAAAAAACCTAAAAAAGTTTAATTGCATCACTTAATTTAAAGAGAGGGTTGTAAATTCCCATATTCTGCTTAAAGAATAAAAAGTTGGGCTGTTGCTGCGCTTTAGAGGCTATGCTTGTAATTACTAAGACCGTAAAAGCAAGTGTTTTGATTGTGTTTTTCATTTTGTATTGCTTTTAGTGAATTAGTAAGTAAGGTATAACCAGCCTGTGATGGGTTTTTCTCCATTATTTAGATCTACCACGTAATAATAAGATCCTGCGGGAAGTAGATTGGAACTACCTTTATATGTTCCCCTCCAATTATTTTTGTAACCAAGGACAGAAAAAACTTCTTGAGCATTTCTATTATAGATTATTACTCTAGCATTAGGGTATTGCTCAATATTAATTACTTTCCAAGTATCTTCTAAGCCGCTACTTCCTGGAGTGAGCAAACCAGAAACAAAAAGTTTATCATCGTCAAAGCCATCGTTATTGTCATCTGGATCTGCGTTGTCTCCAATGCCGTCGTTGTCTGCATCTGAACATTCATTAGGATTTAAAGGAAATAGATCTGTAGCGTCTAAACAACCGTCATTGTCGTCATCTACTTCAAAGTTGTCTCCAAGGCCATCTCCATCGGTATCTACCCACTCACGATCATTATCTGGAAATACATCTTGAGTATTGTCATAGCCATCCCCATCCCTATCAGGGTCAACACAATCTGGAATAAGGTCGTTGTCTTGATCTGCGGGTTTATTAAATCTATCCAATGGGTCTGAATCACAGACTAACTCATCTAAATCTGTGAAGCCATCATTATCGTCATCATTATCCGCATTGTTTCCAATACCGTCTGCGTCTGTGTCTGTCCACTCTGTTGGGTCTAATGGGAAGTCATCATTTGTGTCCAATACCCCGTCTCCATCATCGTCATTATCACAAACATCTCCTATGCCATCTGAATCTGTATCTTTTTGGTCCGCATTAGAAGTTAAAGGACAATTGTCAGAAGTATCTAAAATACCATCATTATCATCATCCGTATCTACGCAATCTGGAATACCATCTGCATCTGTGTCTAAAGACATACTAGAGGCATCTAAAGGATCGCTTCCACAGGTGATCTCATCCGTGTCTAACTGACCATCTCCGTCGTCATCTGTATCTGCATTGTTACCTATGCCATCTCCGTCTGTATCTGTCCATTCTGCTGGATCTAATGGGAAAGCGTCTTCTGTATCTAAAACACCATCATTGTCATCATCTGTATCGATGCAATCTGGAATACCATCTGCATCTGTGTCTAAAGACATACTAGAGGCGTCTAAAGGATCGCTTCCACAGGTGATCTCAACCGTGTTTAACTGACCATCTCCATCACCGTCTAAGTCACAGACATCTCCTATACCATCTGCGTCTATATCTGATTGATTGGTGTTGGGGGTGAATGGACAATTGTCTGTGGTGCCTAGTACGCTGTCATTGTCGTCGTCTGGATCTGCGTTGTCTCCTATGCCGTCGCCATCATTATCTGAACATTCTGAAGGGTCTAATGGAAAAGAGTCACGGACATCTAAACAACTATCGTTGTCGTCATCCGGGTCGCAAACATCTCCAATACCGTCTCCGTCTGTATCTAATTGATTGCTATTTGAAATAGCCACACAATTATCACAAACATCTCCCACGCCATCAACATCCGTGTCTGCCTGGTCTGCATTAGCTGTTGTTGGGCAGTTGTCTAAACTATTGGTTATACCATCACCGTCGGAGTCTTCATCTACATCTGTAATACTTATAGTAAAAGTTTTGGTGTAAGTAGCTGTTCCATCTGAAGTTTCAACCAGTATAGAGTAACTATTTTTAGTCTCGTAATCTAAAGTAGTATTGGTTAATATGTTGGCGCCACTAATACCAAAGCTTACGTTGTCTGTATCTCCAGAGCCTGAAACAAGAGAATATGTATGAGTATCTCCACTGTCTGTATCAGTAGTGGAGAGTGCTCCAACAGTTGTTGCAACAGATTCGTTTTCAGCGATTGTATTAGAGGACAGTGATATATCAGTTGGGGTACTATTAGGTGAGATTAAATTAACTGTGTTATTTATTTGACTTGTTGATGCGGCATTACCTGAAGCATCGTAAATTGCTGATGAAGACGAAGGAACAACTGTCATTGTTTCACTACCGTTAGGAGTTCCACTTAAAGGCAAATCAAGTGTATATATATTTCCACTAACCGATATACTTGATGGTGTTGCACTTGAAAGTATCGCAGTGCCCCCAGAAAGAGATAATGTAAAGTCAGAAGCCTCTATAGCCCCGCTACCTGTATTTGTATTATAAATGGGCTGTGAAAAGGTTACTGATATATTAGCATTATTTGATGAAACAGTTGTTAGAGAAATAACAGGGGCTGTATTGTCTATCGTAAATGTTATACTATCAGTTCCCGTGTAAGCATTGCCAGCAATATCAGTTCCTGATACTGTAGCAGATACTGTTCCATCACTTCCGGAAGGTACATCCCAAGCATAAGTCCAAGTGGCGCTTGATGTAGCTGTCATAATAACATCAGTCACTAAGCTACCTATTCTAATAGTAGGCGCTGTAGCCATGTCCTCATTAAAAGTAGCTGTGATAGTTACTGTGTCACTATCTTTAACAATGTTGTCTGAATCAGTATCGGTAAGGGTGACTGTAGGGGCTGTATTGTCTATAGTAATTGTAAAGGTTTGAGTTATGGTTCCTCCACTGCCATCATTGGCAGTTAAAACGACAGGATAATCCCCAGCTTGTCCAGAACTATCTCCTGTTAATTTAGCGCCATTAAATATTTTACGAATTTTGTGATTACCCCAATCCACCACAATTAAATTTCCAGAGGCATCGAAGGCAACTCCTGAAGGCTGATTAAATCGAGCGACAGTACCTGCTCCATCCAAATCACCTCCTGCGGGATTACCACCAGAATCGTAAATTGTTACACCTGCATAAGTACTCACCACACCTTGTGGAGTTATTTTACGAATTTTGTTACTATACCTATCCGCCACATATAAATTTCCATAAACATCTATAGTCACACCCTGAGGATTATGAAATTGAGCATCAGTGCCTGTTCCATCCAAATAACCTAGTGTTGAACCCGCTAAAGTACTCACCACACCTTGTGGAGTTATTTTACGAATTTTGTGATTATACCTATCCGTCACATATAAATTTCCAGAAACATCTATAGTAATATCAAAGGGATTATTAAATTGAGCGTCAGTGCCTGTTCCATCCACATCACCTTCTGTTGAACCCGCGAAGGTGGTAACCACACCTTCTGGTGTTATTTTACGAATTTTGTGATTTTTATTGTCCGCCACATATAAATTTCCAGAAGTATCTATAGTAATTCCATAGGGCTCATTAAATTGAGCGTCAGTGCCTGTTCCATCGGCAAAACCACCTGTTGAACCCGCGAAGGTGGTAACCACACCTTCTGGTGTTATTTTACGAATTTTGCTATTGTAAAATTCTGGCACATATATATTTCCAAAAGCGTCTAAAACAGGAACAGTAGGATGATTAAATTGAGCGTCAGTACCTGTTCCATCTGCAAAACCTTGTGTTGAACCCGCAAAAGTTGACACCGTTCTTTCCATTGAAGTTAAATTTAACCAAGAAGGGAGTGTAGCAGCTATAATTGTTAGATTATCTCCATCTGCATCATAGACCTTAATTTCGTAGGTATAGATGTCTCCTTGTTTAACAGTTGTTATGGGGGTTGAGGTAAAGGTTGGGGCTCTGTTTACTGTTGTAAATGTTTGTACAACTCCTTGTGTTGTACCAAAATTATTTATAGCATAGGAGATAAAAGAATAGTCAGAATTTCCAGTTACTCCAGAAAGAGTTTCAGTAAAACTTCCTGTAGTGCCCGTAACAATTACTTTAATAACATTGACACCCGAAGCTTCTGCTACCGTCGGGGTAGAATCCGCAGAAGTTAATGCATATACAAACCCTCTTTCTGTAATAGCAGCACCTCCATCTGAGGTTACATCACCATGCAAGGTTGCTTCGATTGAAGTGATAGCCGTTGCCGCCGAGCTTGTAACTGTTGGCACAACGCCTACAGTAATTGTAAAGGTTTGATTTATGGTTCCTCCATTGCCATCATCGGCAGTTAAAACAACAGGATGATTTCCCGATTGTCCTGTACTATCTCCTATTAATATTTTACTGCTTAACATTTTTCGTATGGAATGCCTTTCCGTCACATATAAATTTCCAGAAGCATCTATTGTAATTCCTGAAGGATAATTAAATTTCGCAACTGCACCTGGTCCATCCTCAATCCCTAGTGTTGAACCCGCTATAGTACTGACTAAACCTTCTGGTGTTATTTTACGAATTCTATAATTTTGATAATCCACTACATATAAATTTCCAGAAGTATCTATTGTAATTCCTGTAGGAGATGTAAAATAAGCAGCAGTTCCTAATCCATCTGCAAAACTCCGATATCTTCCTGCGAACGTGGTAACCACACCTAGTGGTGTTATTTTACGAATTCTATGATTTCCATTATCCGCTACATATAAATTTCCAGAAGTATCTATTGTAATTCCCAAAGGGTAATTAAATTTAGCAGCAGCGCCTGTTCCATCCTCATAACCTTCTGCTGAACCCGCTAAAGTACTGACTTCACCTTCTGGTGTTATTTTACGAATTTTATGATTTAGACCATCCGCTACATATACATTTCCAGAGGCATCTAATGTAATTCCTGTAGGTTTATTAAAACTTGCAGCAGCAGCTGTTCCATCGTCATCACCTAGCGCACCTGAACCCGCGAAGGTGGTAACCACACCTTCTGGTGTTATTTTACGAATTTTGTGATTATTATGATCCGTGACATATAAATTTCCAGAAGTATCTATTGCAATATGGTGAGGATAATCAAATTGAGCAGCAGTGCCTATTCCATCGGCAAAACCAGCTGTTGAACCCGCGAAGGTGGTAACCACACCTTCTGGTGTTATTTTACGAATTTTATGATTTGAAGCATCCGCTACATATATATTTCCAGAAGCATCTGTAGTAATACCAGTAGGACTATTAAATTTAGCAGCAGCGACTGTTCCATTGGCAAAACCCCCGAAGCTGCCTGATAAGCCTGCTAAAGTTGATACAATTTTTGATGTATTTAAACTTAACCAAGAAGGGAGTGTAGCAGCTATAATTGTTAGATCATCTCCATCTGCATCATTGGTTTTAATTTCGTAGTTATAGGTGTTTCCTTCATAAACGCTTGTTGTGGGTGTTGAAGTAAAGGTTGGTACTGAATTTCCGCCTTGTGCTTGGGTATTTTGGATAGTTATAAAAGTAAATACAAGAGACAAAAAAACAAGAGAACAATGTTTTTTTATGATTTTTGTCATGGAAGTCACAAACGATAGATTTTAGTTTATTCTAACTGTAAATCTGATTAAACTTGGGTAACATATTTTTGTTAAAAAAATTTAATATCATAAGATTTTATGAGTGATTTTAGTTTTAAAACTTGTTTAAAGAAAAAAATTAACTCTAAAATAGTAAACACAAATTATGCTACTGATGAGAAAACCTCAAAGTTTATACTGTTTTTAATAATCGTATAAGTTTTTTACCTAACATTTACATTGTAATTAAACTATATTTGAAGTATGGTATTTCATACATCATATATAATAACTGGTTTATTATTAGCTTCATTAATCTATTTAATATCTAAACGGAATAATGAAAACAAATGCCATTTAGATTATTTAATTCTGAGTGTTTTTGCATTATTTGTTAACGGTTTTATTTATTCTTTTAGTTTATTTAATTCAAGTTCTACCGTCTCCTATTTCTTTTATTTTTATATTTTTAGAATATTTCATTTTATATTTTTCTATAAATACATCGTTTTATTAGGAAATGAAAAGAGTAAAAATAATGCGCAATTGTTCTCACCTCTTGCTATTTTTCTGATTATATACCTATTGATTCATAATGAGTTTACAATATTTTTCCAAGATGATAACACTTACCTAGAATACGAGCTTTTTGATTCTAATATTAAAAGACTATTGGGAGCAAAAAGTTTATTTATAACCGCTTCTATAATATCGATCTATTTTTTGGTTGTTATTTTAATGCAAATTAAAAAGCTCTTAAAAAAAATAAATCAATCTAAACAAAGAAGCGGTAAACTCATAAAATGGATTTATATACTTTATGCTTATCTAATTATTTCATCTCTTGCACAGATATCAAATTACATTTTACTAATATTAAATATTGAATTATTTATTATTGAAATAATTATTCAAATTTCAATTTCTTCTGCCATATTATATGTTATATTTTCTCAAAACAAACTTCAATTCGCTGTCGATTATCAGAGGCAAAAAAATATCTCATTAAATCCTATCGATCAAATAAAATATGAGGTTATAATAAAGTATTTAGATAAAAATAAAATGTACCTTAATCCTGAAAAAAAAGTTATGCATTTAGCTAAAGCAATAAAGATGACTGTTGCTGAATTAAGTGGTATAATTTATAAAATAGATTCACTGTCTGTTCATAATTTTTTTGTCAAAAAACGAATTGAGTATGCAAAACAAAAAATCAATGAGGACTATCTAATTCTATTATCTATTGAATCATTATTTAAAGAATCGGGTTTTAAATCTGCACCTCCTTTTTACAAAGCGTTTAAGAAGTTTGTTGGGAAAACACCAAAAGAATATCATAATTCTATTAAAATAACTGACTCTGTTGAGTCTGAAAATATTAAGCATTAAGTTTTGGGTTGGTTAACCACTATTAGAATGGCTCATAATACCCCTTAAAACATTCTCTAGCATAGATATATACTAATTAGAATAGTTCCCCTTAGATTTTCTTTTTTGAGTTTGGTCAATATAACTATATATAACAAAAATACCATGAAAAAAATACCCTTAATTTTAATTACAATAATTGGATTATCTGTTTCTGCTCAAGGAAACAATAGTAATTAAACCAACGAAAAATCCAAAACAATTTCTATTGGAGTTAAAGCAGGTGCACCCAATATCCTATCCCTTAATGGAGAGTTTGTTTTGCCAATTTTGAATAACCATATAGCTCCTTTTATAGATTATGGCTCATTTGGACTAGATATAGAAGACACAGAAACCACCCTAAAATACACTGAATACGGTCTTAATGTATATCTAGGAAACAAAGGAAAAGGCCTGTATGTGGGTGCTGGAAATGGAACGCTAAAAAATGAATTTACTTTCAATAATTTAACCTTTGAAGAAAATAGCGTTTCTTTAAGAGGCACAGCTAAAACAAATCTAGACATAAATACCCTGAACCTAAAATTAGGCTACAAAACAGGAGGAACCATATACTTTAGAATTGAAGCCGGTTATGGCATTGGAACCATTCCAGATGCACTAAACTTTACCGCTACATCAGGAGGAATCACAGAAACTTTTTCAGAGGATATTCCAGCGATCCCCGGCATTGGAACCAACGGATTCGCTATTGGAAATATTGGGTTTGGATTGTCATTCTAGTGTTGCCTATTTATAGGGCTGTAAATTCTTATCTTTGGTACTAATTTATACCCCTCTATGGATTTATTCAGCTCACAAACAGCGCCTAATTATAACTGGCTGCCCAAAGACGGAGTGGTGGAGTACCACGGAACTATTTTTAGCGAAAAAGAATCTACTAACTATTACGAAGCACTGCTCCATGAGGTTGCATGGGCGCCAGATCAGGCCCTCATGTTTGGAAAATTAATCACCACCAAAAGGGAGGTAGCTTGGTATGCAGAAAAAGCATATTCTTACACCTATTCCAAGATAACCAAAACAGCTTTGGTTTGGACCCCATTACTTTTAAAGATAAAAGATGCGGTAGAAAAAGCTTCAGGAGAAACTTATAATGCCTGTCTTTTAAATTTGTACCACAACGGAAGTGAAGGAATGGGCTGGCACAGTGATGGAGAAAAAGACCTCAAGAAAAATGGCGCTATTGCTTCTGTAAGTTTTGGCGCTGAGCGCAAATTCTCTTTCAAACACAAAGAAGACAAAACAGTCGTAAACTTGCCCCTTGCTCACGGAAGCCTTCTGGTCATGAAAGGCATCACACAAAGTCACTGGTTGCACCGTTTACCCCCTACTAAAAAGGCACATGACCCAAGGATAAACCTTACCTTTAGAACTATTGTAAGATAATAACTTCAGGGATTTGAAGTACAGGTATTGGCTTAGAATTGCTTTTAAATCATGGGCAGAATACCCTATTTAAAAAGTAACCCAAGTCACATGGGTATAAATTAATATCTTTGGAAAAAACCAAAAATTTGACAGAATGCATTCGCAGGCTACTAAACGCCTATCCCATCCTGAGTTTAATAGTATCTTTTCAGTTACTCAGATTGGCGATACTCCCTTTTATGGGGCTTATGCCACAAGACGCCTATTACTATTTCTATGGTCAGCACTTAGATTGGTCTTATTTTGACCATCCCGGGATGATCGGTTATCTCCTTAGATTTGCTACAGACCTTTTTGGCAGCACTGTAACGGTAGTGAAAATGACAGACTTCACAGTGAGCTCACTCTCCATCTGGGTGTTTTACAGCTTGTCAAAGAATTTTCTATCTCCCGCAAAACACTGGGTAGCCATGTTACTAGCCAGCAGCTCAATACTATGGAGTATGCTCAGCTTAAATTCCACTCCAGATGTACCCTTGGTCCTCTTTTGGAGTTTAAGTCTGTGGAGTTTAGAAAAAGCCCTATTTAAATCCAAATCAATTCACTGGCTATTGGCCGGTCTATGGATGGGACTCGCATTTAATAGCAAGTACACAGCAGTATTGTTGCCCTTCGGGCTGATGCTCTTTTTGATCCTCTCCCCCACCCAAAGAAAGAAACTATTACAAGCAGGCCCATGGCTCAGTTTAATTGTATGTTGCGCAGTAGCCTACCCAGTTTATTATTGGAATGCCCAGAACGACTTTGTCTCATTTGCCTTTCAATCTACCGGAAGATCCAATTCAGTGAGTGATTTTGGTTTTAAACCCAAACTATTGGGCGGTTTTATAGCTACCCAAATGGCTTTAGTGTTTCCTGCAGCATTCTTAACTTTAGTCATTCTCTGTTACAAATACATAAAGAGAATTGTTATTAGCTGGAAACTCCCCTCAGATAAAACCTTGTTTTTAGGGGCTTTTTTCCTCCCTACATTTTTAGGGTTTTTATTGTTATCTCCCTTTTATTGGATTAAAATTAATTGGTTGGTCCCAAGCTATATCTCAGGATTTATCCTACTCGCCTATTTCTTTAAACGCAAATGGATTCGTTCACAAATCATTATCTCAATAGTCATACACTTATTGATACTTGTTGAATTAACCACTTATATAGTTCCCATTCGCTCAGACGACACTTGGTGGGGCTGGGAAGCCCTCTCTGAAGAAGTGAGTGAACTGAGAACCAACTATCCAGACCATTTTTTCTTCTCTACAGACAATTACAAAACCGCAGCAGTACTTAGATTTTATCAAGATGCACCCACTTACAGCACCAATGTGATAGGAGAAAATGGCTTGCAGTTTGGGATACTAGATCCTGATCTTAGCTTTTTAGAAGGACAAAATGCCATTCTTATAGATTCAGACACCCGATTTAAAAATGAAGCCGCTTCAGAAACAATCCCTGCAAAAGTAATTCCGTATTTTAAAGACATTCAGATCTTAGCCCCTATCATTCTGAGAAACAAACAAGGCAAAGCCATTCGAAAATTCAATGTCTTTGCCTGTATGAATTATAAAAAACCTTAGCTATTTTAATATGTCTGTGCTGTTTATTTTAAATAACTGCAAGCGGTCATTGTTATTCGCTACCAATATATGTGCTATTCCACCAATATTAATTTTAGCCATTTTTTTTGCGTCAAGCGGGGTGTAAAAACCACTCTCGGCGACTGGAATACTTTGTAAATTATTTCCGCTTTTTCCTTGTAAAAACAAACCAACACCTGCGTCATTTCTTGGTGTTTCAATTTCAGATACAAACAAATTACCTACAGCCAATATGTCTTGCTGACCGTCTGCATTAAAATCTTCAATATGAAAAGCATTTATACTAGACAATTGCGCCTGATAAGGTAAAGGACTCAAGGCAAATTGTCCATTGCCTAAATTTTCAATAAAATGAGAGGCAAAAGTTTGGGTTTCATAATGAAGGGACTGTTTTAAATTTTCTTCACCATACACTTCTTCTATTTGAAGCGAAGCAAAAACATCGTACTTTTTAAAAGTGCTTTTTAAAATGGGCACTTGCTCAGAAGAACAAGAAAAGCCCCTTAATGGGAAATGTTTGTCTTGGTTGTAATAACCTAATACAATATCATACTTATTGTTGCCGTCAAAATCGTTATAATAAACGTCAAATGGCTTCTCTGGACTAGTTTTGTACTTGTAATTGAGGCCTAAGTTTCCGGCTAAATAATCCGGATCTCCATCTCCATCTATATCTGCAGAAGCCAATGAGAACCACCACCCAGCAGTATTTTCAAATGAAGGAATAGTGGCTTTGCTTAGTAGACCATTTTGGTTGTTGAAAATAGTCAAAGGCATCCATTCTCCACTAAGCATTAAATCTGGATCACCATCTGCGTCGTAATCCGTCCATAATGCGTCAGTTACCATACCTAAATGTTTGAATTCGGGCGCAAAACTTTCAGTTTTATTCACCAACTGTCCCCCCTCATTAATGAGTAACATACTGGTAGCTGGGCTTGGGTATTGGTGGGGCACATGCCTTCCTGCAACAAATAAATCCATATCTCCGTCTGCATCTACATCTTCTGCCTTTACGACACTGCCACTGGTTCTAGCAAGTCCCATTATGGCTCCTTTGGTGAAATTTCCACGACCATCATTGAGATAAACCCTATCTGAATAATGAAAATCATTAGATGGGTACTCATTCCCACCACTTACCACGTAGAGATCAAGCGCAGCGTCTCCATTGAGGTCTACAAAAAGTGCATCTACATCTTCATAGGGCTTTTCCTTATCTAATAAAGTGATATTTGAAGGACTGAATTGGCCTTTTTTATCTTGTATTAAAATTTGGGCAGGAATTCCTGAGGCTCCACCTATATAAAGGTCTTCAAGACCATCAGAATTGACATCGGCGACAGCCAAAGCAGGTCCAAATTGTGACATTTTATGAGGTAATAAAACCTGCTTCTCGTAGTCGTCAAAATTATTTTCTCTGTGGGTGATTTGTAGGGAATTAATAGAAACTTCTTCAAAAATAGGCCTTGGAACATTTGTAATTTCGACCAGATCTTTGGCATTTTCTGGACTGAGCGATAAGGTCTTATTGACAGCCACATTTTTTAAAATATGACGCCTGTTATTTGGCCAAACAACCACTAAACTATCTACAGTATTAGCTCCTAAACCAAAATGAAGTTGGCTTTCAGAAGTAGAATAGATCCCGCGAGCGTTTGTGGCTTCAGACATTTGTGACTTGCCATTACTATAAATAGTGACCCGTGTTCCCATAACACTTTTGTGCTGAGGGTCTTTTAATTCGAGCCTTAAATAATTGCTTTTGGTGTTTTTGTCCGTATTGTTTCTATACAAAAATGCCGGTGCATTTATATTGCTTACCACAAGATCCAAATCTCCATCTAGGTCAAAATCTGCATAGGCAGCACCGTTGGAAAAGGATGCGTGATCTAGACCCCAATCTTCAGAAACTTTGGAGAATTGCATGGATCCATTGTTTTTATAGGCATAATTTTTAAGTGGAACAGAAGGCAAAAGTGCTATGGTTTTATCAATGTCTAGAATATCGAATAACTTTACATCTCCTGCATTTGGATGTTTTGCCACCCAATCATTAGCAAAATCTGATACGTATTGAGCCACTTGCTTGTCTGCGTCGGTGTTTCTAATATCGTATAAAAGGCCGTTGGTAATATAGACATCTTTATGGCCGTCGTTGTCAAAATCTGCTAGTAGCGTAGACCAGCTCCAATCTGTGGCAGCCATACCGGTGTATTGAGAAATATTGCTAAAAGACCCGTTCCCATTGTTGTGCTGAAGGGCGTTGTACATGTATTGGTAATGTCCCCCGTCATTGACTACTTTCCAAAAAGAAGCTGGATTCATCCCACTCATATTGGACTTGAGTCTAAAATTATCTTCTGCCACCATATCTAAAGTGAAAATATCTTGGTGACCATCATTGTCTAAATCTGCAATGTCTACCCCCATGGCATAAAAGGACATTTGTCCTAAGCGGGTATTGGCTTCATTTTTAAATGTGCCGTCTTGTTGATTTATAAACATAAAATCTGGAGCGTAAAAATCGTTGGCTACATAAATATCTTGCCATCCGTCATTATTTAGATCAGATACACAGACCCCATTGGGGAATCCAGTGAGTCCTACTCCAGCAGCGGAACTAACTTCTTTAAATTGTTGGTTCCCTAAGTTTTTATAAAGCTTTATGTGGTATTGCTTTTGCAATAGTTCCGTACCAAAAAAAGCAGAATAACTTCCTGGATTGGGTGGTTGGGTCAATAAAAAAAGATCTAAAAGGCCGTCTTTGTTGTAGTCTAAAAAACTGGCGTGTCTTGTTCTAGAGTCGTCTGCCAAACCGTATTTTGCACCCATTTCTTTAAAATGCCCATCTCCTGTGTTTATATAAAGTAAATTGGCCCTTAAATCAGGTTTGTTGTCGAACAGTTCTCTAGTCACATAAATGTCTAAAAAACCATCTGCATTAATGTCTGCTACTGCTACACCTGTAGACCAGCCTTGGTCTTGAATAATTCCTGCTGCAGTGCTGACATTTTCAAAATTAAAATCCCCTTTGTTGAAATACAATTGGTCACTCACTTGATTCCCTGCAAAAAAAATGTCATCTAATCCATCCTGATTAAAATCCCCAATACCAACTCCAGCACCTCCATAAAAATTAGAATACAACAATATGTTTTCTGTTTTATTGTCTTTAAGTGTATTATTAAAAGTAACACCTGAATGTTCAGGACTGATTAAACTAAAAAGCTTTGTATTTTCTTGACCATTTGCAGCGGCCATTAAACACAAAAAAAGCACCCTTAAAGCACTTTTAATATCTGTGGATTTTATGTAGTATTTCATAAAGGTAGATTTTGTTAATAGACAAAGGAGGGTTACCCCTCCTTTGCCAAACTAACTGGACTTAAAACTAATTTACGTTATTTCTTCTGAAATACAAAAGGCGTAAATTATGTGATTATTTATCCCACCAAACTCTGGTTGTGAATTCGTTAGCACCTTGTCTGGCAATTGCCGCAGCAAAATTGTCAGCATTAGTACTCGCTTCTCCTCCAGGATAAATTAATCTTCTAGGAATGGTTCCGTTGGTTACGTTACCATCATATATGGCTTCTCCACCAAAGGGTTGTAAAACAGGAAATCCTGTCCTTCTCCAATTGGCGAAAGCTTCGTATTCATTAAAAAATGTAGCTGCCCAATATTGCTCTCCAATCATCTGAAGGGCTTTAGAAGCATCAAATGGCTTGGCAGCTAAATATGTAGCAACCTCAGCATCTGAAACAGCCGAAGCATTAGGATATAACATACTAAGCATTTGCATGGCTGCTTTAACACCTGCTTCATAATGCGCTTTGGCATCTCCTGAAGCCCAGCCTTTTGTAATGGCCTCTGCTATCATAAATTCAACTTCTGCATAGGTTTGGAAAACCATTGGAGCGTCTTCTCCCGTAATTACACCTCGATTGGGTTCTGCATAATCAGATGAAGTTGTTCCGTATTTAGCCTCTAATGCCCCAGTAGTTAATCCATTTGGCATACCAATAAGATCTGCGGGATTAGTACTACCATCACTTCTTCTAGCGCCTAAAATGGGTAATCTTGGGTCATCTTTTAAGAAATCTACAAAAGTCTTAGACAGTCTTGGGTTCCCATCTGCCATAAATACCTCTCCATTACCATTTTTATTCCACCCATCAGGACCTAATAAATGCTGTATGTAAGCAATGTCTGCATTTGAAGTCATAACGCCTCCAGCAATAGCCTTAGTAGCCCATGCTTGAGAAGTTGATGGGTCTGCCTTGGATAATCGTAAGGCCAATCTCAACATAAGAGAATTTCCAAATTTTTTCCATTTTCCTAAGTCACCTTGAAATAATAAATCAGAGTTTCCTAAACTCGAAGTACTACCTAGTTGAGAAACCCCCTCTTCAAGTTCTTTCAACATATCCATATAGATATCTTGCTGAGCATCATACTTAGGTTTTAAAACACCATCTATATACCCTTTACCAGCTTCAGAATAAGGAACATCTCCATATAAATCTGTAAGTCTGTGGTAAATAAAGGCACGCCAAATTCTTGCTATACCCATCTGATCACCAGTAACACCATCATTAGTGAGCTGGTAAATAATATCTTCAATCTCTTTAACTTGCTGTGGATATGCCTGATCAAAAAGAGAGGTAGCATAACCTTCATTTCTAGTATAAAAATTTCCAGTCCAATAAGTGGCTGTAGAAGACATATGCTGTACAATCTGAGAAGAATAAATAAGACCGGCTCTCCAGTTTTCGTAACGACCACCTGAAGTTTTTAAAAATACTGAGGCTAGTTTATTATTCACATCTAATTGTGCCGCCTTAGTTGGGTCTACATTCATCTCCTCAAAATCCTTGTCAAAATCACAAGAAACTAATACCAGAGATGAAATCAATACAATCGATAATAATTTTTTCATCTTAATTAAAATTTAAGGTTTACATTCATACCTATAGTCCTTGGAATGGGCATACCAAACCATTCTAATCCTTGTGAATTACTCACATTGTAACCAGATTCTGGATCTATATTTTCTACACTATTAGATAAGAAAAATAAGTTTCTACCTATCAATGAAATAGAGGCATTTTTTATAAAAGTATTTTCTAATATGGCTCTTGGAATAGTATAACCAATACTCATTTGTCTCAATCTTAAATAATCAGCGTCGTACACAGATTCCTCTGCAATTTCATAGGTGCGTCTCCAGTAATCTTCAATCCTATCTGGAGCAATAGTCGTTGTAAAAGCAGCGCCGCTGGCATCTACACCTGATACGGTGAATCCATTTTCACGTCCATCTGCATCTATAGTGGCTTTGTGAGAGCCAAAATACTTAGACATTGCATTTGTACCTGAGTACATTTGTCCTCCATATTTACCCTCTACTAATACACTCATATTAAAGTTCTTATAACGGAAGTTATTGCTAATACCAATAGAAGTTGGAGAAACTCCGAAACCTAATATTTTTCTGGCGCCTACTTGTGGTATTGGCGTTCCGTCTGGATCAAGATCGTGAATAATTCTTCCTTGAGCATCTCTGTTATAAGAAGTACCGTAAAGTGCTCCATAAGTCTCTCCAACTATATGAGTGACGTTCAAATTTCTTGAACGAGGCTCATCCATTGTGATGTTCGTATTTTCATCATTGGTAGAAACAATTTTTGAATCGTTATAAGAATAATTTAAAGTAATGTCCCAAGCAAAATTATCAGTTCTAATAGGGGAACCACTTAAAAGTATTTCATAACCTGTATTAGATACCTCTCCAAGGTTGGCCAAAGCACTGCCATATCCAGAAGTTGGTGAAGCACTAACTCCAACAATGTCTCCTACTGTTGCGTTGTCGTAATAAGTGAAATCTATAGAAGCCCTGTTATCGAACATTCTCAAATCAAAACCAAGTTCAATTTCATTTTTTTCAAATGGTGTAATGTTTGGGTTTGGAATAGATCCATTAGAAATGGTTCCCAATGAAGCACCTTGGTGTCCTTGTCCATAAATTCCATAGGTTAAATTCAATGAGTAAGGTCCGTCTGCTCCACCAGCAACTTGAGAATAACCTGCTCTTAGTTTAGCAAAAGATATTACCTCTGGTAATTTAAACATGTCTGAAAGCACTAATGAAAAACTTGCAGAAGTATACAAATCATTGTTAGGCGCTTCTTTTCCTGGTAAAGATAAAGTAGAGAACCAGTCATTTCTTGCTGTAAGAGTTAAGAACATAGCGTCTTTGAATCCAATTTCAGCAGATCCGTAGGCTGAATTAATTTGTTTTTCATTAAAACCATAACCAGCAGATTGGTTTTGTGTGTTACCTACAGTATATAAATAAGGTACAATAAAATTACCTCCACTAGCCGTTACTGACTCAGCATTCTGGTAATTTTTACCTACACCTACAAAAGCAGTAACAGATAAGTCCTCTTGAATTTTTAAATTGTCTGTTCCCAAGAATAAATCTGCATCTCTTTGAACATTGGTGAGTTTATACTCACTCATTCCTCCCAAAGGAGAAAAAGCTGTTCCATAAGGCGTAACATTTCTTCTACTATAATCAAATCTATCTTGACCAAAACGTCCTGATAAATATAAAAAGTCTGTCATATTCCATCTTAAATTAGCAGAAGCAATAACACGCTCTTTTACAGAATTATTAATAAACTGATAGGCTGCAAACCAAGGGTTTTGAGAAAATGTATTGTCTGAAGTTCTAAATTCAGAACCGTCTTCATTGGTTCCAAGACCACCAGCTCCTCGCATATCATTCACGTCAATATTTGGTGCAAACAAGCGAATTCCAAAGTTGGCGTTACCAGGTGAATCTGAAAGATTAGGTGCTCCAATAGCGTCGTCTTGGATATATTTAATATTAATATCTGCTACAAAGTTTCTAAATTTCTGAGACGCATTAATACCTAATGAATTTCTATTTAAAGTAGAATTGGGTATTATATCAGTGTTGTCTAAATTAGAATAAGATACACGTACATTAGACTTCTCTGTTGCAGAAGAAATGGCTACAGTATTGATAAATGTCTGACCACCACCATAAAATTTCTTTAAATTATTGCCTTTGTAAGTATATGGTCTAGAAACACCATCCCATTGTTCTACAGAAGAACCATTTAATTTTGGTCCCCAGTTGGCATAGGTGTCTAAGTTGTCAGAGGTAGTAGAAAAATCTCTACCCTGTCCATATGTTGTCTGAGGATCATAAGGATCATTGTTAATATCATCAAACTGAATAGAACTACTAATATCTACTGACATTCCATCTGATCCAGCTCCAGTCTTAGTGGTAATGATAATTACCCCATTAGATGCTCTTGAACCATATAAGGCTGCAGCAGCACCCCCTTTTAATACAGAGATAGACTCAACTTCATCTGGGTTTAATGCTGAAATTCCATCACCGGAATCGGCTCCACCCCAAACTCCAGCAGAACCAAGGTTTGAATTATTAATTGTAATCCCGTCTATCACATAAAGTGGTTGGTTGTTACCAGTTAAAGAACTATTACCCCTTATAATAACACGGGTAGATCCTTTAGCTCCGGCAGCATTACCTGAGATTTGAACCCCAGCAATCTTTCCTTGAAGTGAATTGATTGCATTAGTTTGCTTTACTGTGTTCATTTCTTCACCCTTAACTTGTGTTACAGAGTAACCCAAGGCTTTAGTGTTTCTTTTTACACCCAAAGCGGTTACAACTACTTCTCCAAGTTGCTCTGCGTCTTCACTCATAGAAACATTCAGAGTAGATTGGTTTCCTGCAGGCACTTCTTTGGTTGTATATCCTAAAGAGGTGAATACTAGAATGGCATTACTGCCGCTCACTGAAATGGTAAAATTACCGTCAAAATCTGTAGAGGTACCATTATTGGTTCCTTTTTCTACCACATTTACACCCGGTAATGGGACACCAGATTCCGACTCGGTTACCGTACCGGAAATGGTTTTGTTCTGTCCATACATGCTGTTCATACAGAGTACGGCAAAGAACATTAATAAATAATGAATTTTTCTGTTCATACTAATTTAGTTTAGTTAGTTACTTAATAGTGTTTTAAATTAACAATTGGTTAGCATCGTAAATATGTCACTATTGTACGAATTTCAAAAAAAAATTCGACATATAACAACAATTAAACGGCAAAAAACAGAAAAACTCAAACGTTTTCGAAAAAAAAATAGCGGAAAACGCGCTTATTTAAAGATATAACGACGTAAAACGGCAAAAAAAAGCAAGTTGCTATAAAAATAATGTTTTTCGACTAACTACAAAAATAAGGGCACAAACAACACTTTGATCCTGTAAAAAACTATTTTAAGTTGATGGCTTTTAAAAGAAAAATCAACTCTTTGCTGTTTACCAGATCTTCATGGGGGATAAAAAAGCGGCTTAAAGAACTTCCATCCAATGACACACTATCTATAAAAGTATTGTCTTCAGGCATATTAGAGCGAATGGTAAGCGTTTCATTTGGATAGTATCTGGGGTCTAAGCGAATTTCTATTTCACTAAAACTTGGTGAAGTAACTGCATAAACCGGCAAAGATGGTGTTACAGGATACAATCCCATCATGGAAAATACTGCCCAAGCACTCATAGTGCCTGTGTCGTCATTACCAGGAAGGCCGTCTGGACTGTTTTTAAAGTAGGTGTCTAACAGCTCCCTTACCCGCTTTTGGGTTTTCCATTCTGCTCCTTTCACAAAATTGTAGAGAAAAGGATAGGCAATATCTGGCTCATTGGCCATGTCAAACTGATTGTTGTTAAAAACTTTATCTAATTGACGCACAAAAGACTGCCCTCCACCCATTAAATCAATGAGCCCTTTAATATCGTGAGGCACCATAAAGGTGTATTGCCATGCATTTCCTTCAATATAACCAGGGTTTTTTACAAAATTAGCCCCTGTATCTGGATTAAACGGACGGAGCCAAGATCCATCTGAATTTTTTGGCCTAAGTAAATTATATGATGGATCGAATAATTTTCTATAAGACTTAGATCTTTCAAGAAAAAGCGCATGAGATTCGGTATCGCCCAAAGTTTTGGACAAGGCTGCAATAGCAAAGTCTGCTAGGTTGTACTCCTGAACAATAGACACAGAACCACTTTCATATAGCTCTGCTCCTAAATAGCCCTTTTCAATATAAGTGCCTAATTCAGGGCGTAATGGATTGTTATAAATCTGACTAGCACTTTTTTTCATGGCTTCTAATCCCAAGGCAACGTCAAAATCACGAATTCCCCTGTGATAAGTATCTGCAATAACAATACCAGCTGGGTCTCCTACCATTGTGGTGGTTTCAGTGGCGTTTAATTCCCATTTGGGGAGCCAGCCACTCTCCTTATAAATCTCCAACATACTTTTCACCATATTGGACTGTTGTTGGGGATAAAGCAGACTCATTAATGGGTGTAAATTTCTATGGGTATCCCACAAAGAAAACACCGTATATCTGGTGTCTTTGGTACTCAAAGTTTCTCTTGACCCCATAGCAGGGTAGGAACCGTCTACATCATTAAGCACATTGGGGTGAATTTGTGTGTGGTACAAAGCCGTATAAAAAATTTCTTTTGCATTTGGTTTTCCTCCTTTTACACTAACCACAGAAAGTACCTCTTCCCAAAGTGCCGTGGTATTTGCCCTAATTTGATCAAAAGATTGCCCACCTACCTCTGATATTAAGTTGGCTCGGGCATTTTCAATGCTTACATAAGATACCCCAATTTGCAAGACCACTTCGGTGGGCTTTTCAAACTGGTAAGTAAAATAAGCGCCAATACTGTCTCCAACAACTGTTTGCCTGAAACCTTTCATTAGTCTGGTTTTGCCATTGTATCCCATCCACTGCGCTTCTTCTCCATGGTATTTAGTGGGTATTTTCCAAAACCCTTGCGCTTGGGTAGGCTTAGAAACCCTTGCCACAAAATAGACAGGATAAGCTTCTTCTGGTTTGTAGTAGCAAAAACTGCCTACTTGTCTCATCCCTTCAATTTCAGTATCAGACACTCTTTTTAAACTAGCCCCCTGCTCATTAGTCAGACCCAAGCCTAGGTTTAATAAAATATTGGCCTGACCAGCTGGAAAGGTATAGCGACTCACTCCTACTCTTGTGCTTGCTGTAGTGGCTACCTTAATCCCATATCGGTCCAGCTCATTCTCATAATATCCCACGGAAGCTTTTTCGTTGCTATAAGTAGTACCATATTCAGATGGACTCGTTTCTAAAGCGCCTGCTGTTGGCATTGCAATAATTACACCCAGTTCTGGACAGCCAACACCAGATAAATTAACATGGCTAAAACCAGTTAAAAATTTATTTTCGTTTACATAGGGCGTAGAAAGCCAACGGCTGTCTTTTTCCATAGGAAAATTTTGAATTCCAGCCACATTGAAGGGGCTCACACTTACCATCCCTCTAGGGGCAATAGGCCCTGGATTTGTAGTGCCAAAATTTGAGCTTCCAATAAAAGGATTTACAAAATCTACTAAGCTACTGCTTTGTTCTGCTGCTGTGGGTGTTTTTAAATCAGTTGCATCTTGGCAAGAATAAAAAGACAAACTCACAAATAGCAGCGCAGTGTAATATGTTTTTTTAAAAGGGTTCATGAGCAAACATTATTATTTCTGTGTCTTCTTAGATGCTTTAATCACTTCCCATTGGGCTGCTGTTATGGCATTTCCGTCAAAAAAAGAAACACCGTTGGCCCCATTGTTTTGGGCCTCACTGATAGCTAAACCTACCTCTTCAGCACTCATAGGGGGTACGTACACCCCTGTGTGCAAACCTACCCCTTTGCCCTTTAAATCATTTACTCCTTGGGCGGTAGCAAAACCAATCCAATCTACCCCTTCGTTATAAAAACTGTTATAAATCATAGGCAAAACCGCATCTATATTCCATTTGTCCCACCTTTGGCGCACCATATGGTCTGCCATCTCTGGATAAGGAAACACGGCAGCAGTGAGCATTTTATTGTTTTTATGGGCAATGTCATAAGCAGCGTCTACAATACTTTTTACTTTATTTAACCTAAACTGCTTCCATTCTATATCAATTTCAGGATGCGCCATTTCTAAAGGATTTCTGTGGTGCTTCTCTTGGAACTCCGCCACACAAACCTCGCAATAACAAAAGTCAAATTCTGGCAGTTCCGTATCTTGAACCAAGTTGTATTTTGGCAAAAGTCCCACGGGTAAATAAATGTCTGAATACCTTATATAATCTAAGTGAACACTTGCCACCCCGCTAACTTTAGCCAAACCTGCTACAAGAGAAAGCACATGGTCTCTGGATTCTTTTCTAGTGGGACACATCCATTTGTAATAACCCACATAGGGTGGCTGGTCAAAGCAAGATTTACCGTCCCTACTCACTGCATACCACTCTGGGTGCTTTTCTGCCTCCTTATCTCCAGGCCTATTAATCGCCATAATCCAAGCGTGCACTTCCAATCCTGCTTTTTCAGCTATGGGCACCAAACGCGCTAGAAGACTAGGGTCTGTGTTGGTATTTATCAACACTGCATCTATGCCATTTTGGGCATATTTTTCAAACTCAGCCACATAAGAGGCATCTGTCCTTTCCGGGTTAGCTGTAGTCCAAGTCCAATATTTAAATGGCGCTTTAACAGGCGTTTCCACCAAAGTCTTTGGCTTGTTTTGACAGGCACTCAAAAATACGAGGGCCAAAAGCCCAAAAATCATAGGGCGTTTAAGGGTGGTTAGTTTCATAACGTATAAATTTACCATAGGGGTTTATTTCTAAAGTTTCAGGACCAAAAGGACTGTCGCAAAGCAGGCTAAAACCTGTGGCGTGAAGGGCTATATTTAAAACTACTTCAGTACCTTTCCACACTACATTACTTTGTATGAGGGATTTATTTAAAGGCAGCCCCGCTTTATGTGCCGCCAATAATTTTCTGTATTCCTGGTACATGAACCATTTTAAATGCTCTTGTTCAGGGGGCGTAAATTCTTCCGTTTCACCAGGAGATCTAGCACTGAAATACACATATCCCCACTTTTCTGGTTCGTGCATATTCACCACCATTTGAGGAGACCACACCCAATTGTATTCAGGCAAATAGGATCCGTTGGGGTCTTTTTTACGGCTGTAACGGCCCTCTTTTAACTCAAATTCCCAATTGACCCTAGAAAAACCCATACGCCAGAAAGTTCCAGCTACAGTGGCATTCATTTGAGTCACTTCATTAAAAACAGTCCATGGTATGGCTACTTCTAAAGACCAGCCTTGGTCTGAGTCAGAAGCATCGTTTATGGTACCCGCTACATGGACTGCAGACAAAACCCCCTTCATGTCCCATTGATTTAATACTTTAGGATTGTTTCTATAAGGTGCAGTCAAAAACAAATCCCAAACCGTATTGAGCACATTCATTTCAAATTCTACATAATTATGGGTATCTCCGTCTGGATCAATGAAAATTTCGAAATCATTGTTGTAAAAAATAACCGTATCCCGCTGCTTTAATGTACCCCAAACATGTGGCTCTTCAAGTCTAGCCATGAAGTACAAATATTTCTCATCCCATAACATTTTCATTTGGGTATTGTATTTTGGCTTTTTTAACCCTTCAATATCAACAAATGGAGCTGTCCATGGCGTGCTGTCCCAAACAGATTCCTCCGCCATACCATCTATTAAAATAGTCTCAGACGTCCTGTAAGCTACATAAGAATGCGGTATGGGCGTATTGGATTCAAATGGAAGTGATTGCCCTGAAGAATAGGCCACAAAGAAGAAACTCAGACTAAAAAAAAGGCAATTTTTTAAAATTATTTTCATGAATAATACCTAGTAAATGTTATTCTAAAATTACAAATTGTATTCTTATAGCAGAATTTAAACTAAATTTCACCCCACAAGGTATACTTATAATCTGATCCAATTTTGTTAATTTTAAAAGAATTTTAAAAGAATTTAGACCAATGACAATGCATTTAAGGCATACAACATCCTTATTAAAACAATAAAAACTTCCTAAATTCATTTTTTTGATAGCACCGCTTAAATAACCTCCATGATTGCAGATAATCAAATAGACGCCCTACTTAACCAACCTTCTTATTCGAAGAAATATCAAATTACAAAAAGGCATCATGTGATCTTTTGGACTATTTACATCTTATTTAACACCATTAGATGGGGGAGTTATTTTGACGATTATAGCTACTCTTTAAAAACAAATTTACTGGGCTTTCCAATTCATATGACTTTGGCTTACCTTAATGTTTATTACCTCATGCCAAAGTTTGTATACAAAAAAAAATACTGGAGTTACGCTGGACTAGTGGTGCTGTCTTTATTTTTAATGCTGATTTTAAAATACTACCTCACCTATTATTTGGTGAGCACCACCAATGTATGGCCCGAAGGACCCGAAGAACCCAATGGTTTAAGTTTCAATTACGCCCTTCAAATGATGCTGGGCGAATTTTACGTAGTAGCCTTTGTCACGGCCATTAAAGTGACCATTGACTGGCTGGGAGAAAACAATCGATTTAACGATTTAGAAAAAAGACAATTGGCTACTGAGTTGCGTTTTTTAAGGTCCCAAGTGTCTCCCCATTTTTTCTTTAATACCCTCAATAATATTTATGGCCTCACCCTAGAAAAGTCAGACAAAGCACCTGAAGTGGTTCTTAAGCTCTCCGAGCTGATGCGCTATTTATTATACGCCACCAAAAAAAGAAAACAAGATTTAGTGAGCGAACTCCACTGCATTCAAAATTACATAGACCTAGAACGCATTCGATTTAGTGATCACTTAAAAGTAACGGTGGATATTAAAGGAGATTTAGAAGGCAAAAAAATTGCACCCATGCTACTGATTCCACTTATTGAAAATAGTTTTAAACACGGTGCAAATCAAAATTTAGGCGCGGTGAAAATTTCTCTAAGTGCTCAAGTAACGGGAGATTTTTTGTACTTTGAAGTTTGTAATAATTTACCCGTAAACACGCAAGACGCCAAATCGCTAATCCATGCAAACAAAAACAGCAGTGGTATTGGCTTGGCCAATGTAAAAAAAAGACTAGAACTGGGTTATAAGCCCCAAGAGTATCATTTAGAAATAAACCAAACCGACCAACACTTTACCGTAAAACTCAAATTAAAAGTATGAGTCTGAAAACCATCATTATAGACGACGAACCCTTAGCAGTAAGCATTCTGGAAAAATACTGCAAAGAAATTAATGACATTGAACTTGTGGCTAGTTTTAATAATGCAGTAACAGCAGCAAGTTTTGTTCAAGATAATCCTTTAGACCTTATTTTTTTAGACATTAACATGCCTGTACTAGATGGCTTGTCTTTTCTAAAAAGTTTGGAGGTAAAACCCATGGTCATTATGACCACCGCCCATGAAACCCATGCCCTAGAAAGCTTTGAACTTCAAGCCATTGACTATCTGGTCAAGCCCATCCCATTTCCGAGATTTTTAAAATCTGTTCAAAGAGTCATACAGCTAAGAAAACCCCGAGAAGTTCTAGACCATTCAACTACTGAAACGAAGAGTATTTTTGTGAAAATTGACAAAAAGAAATTGCAAAAAATTGAACTGAACAAAATAGTCCTTATTGAAAGCCTAAAAGACTACATCAGAATCAAAACAGATTTAGGAAAATACATTATCCACAAAACATTGAGCAGCTTTACAGATGAGCTTCCTCCAGATAAATTTATCAGAATACACCGGTCTTTTACAGTAGCCATAGACCGTATAGAATCTGTAGAAGGAAATAGTATAGAAATACAAGGAGAGCGGTTTACAATAGGCAGAAGTTATATTACGGAAGTAAAGTCTAAAATTCTTCAAGACCTTATTAGTTAAGGCGTGGCCAAATGGCTAAGGTGTTTGTCTTGTAGTACAATCTATTAAGCCACAGGGCATTGTCGTTTGTCTAAATTAATTGCACAAAGGGTTTTTTATATAGACCTTAAGTAAGTTAAACAAGAAATGCCATGCGCCTACTTTATTACTTAAGTAAAACACAAGCAGCTACTGCAAAATTAGGGGTGTTATTTTCTATAATACTGTTATTTGTTGTGGTGGCATGCCAAACCAAAGGGCCCAAAATAAAAGACGTCAATACTGGAATGCTTTTAGAAAAGGTGCCAGATTCCGTAGACTTTACTTTTCACGTGAAGCCCATACTTTCAGACAGGTGCTTTAAATGCCATGGGCCAGATAAAAATGCCCTTCAGGGCAGTCTTTCGCTGCATACTGCAGCGGGGGCCTATATGGCCCTTGGCAAAGCCAAAGACCGCCAAGCCTTAGTCCCATTCAAACCAGAGGCAAGTGAACTAGTGGTGCGCATACACAGCACAGACCCAATCACCCAAATGCCACCTCCAGAATCCAATCTAAGCCTTAGTGAATACGAGAAAGAGGTCCTGGAAAAATGGATTGCCCAAGGAGGTAATTACCAAGAACATTGGGCATTTAGCCCTCCAACAGCAGAAAAAGTTCCAAATCTAAACCCCAGTTGGGGAGCCAACGAAATAGATGCTTTTGTCTACAAAAAACTCCTTGAAAAAGGCCTAGACCCCTCTGAAGCAGCATCCAAAGAAGTGCTTTTAAGAAGGGTATTTTTGGACCTTACAGGATTGCCGCCTAGCCCAGAAACTGTAAAAGCATTTGTGTCCAATACAGACCCTAACGCATATGACAAAATAGTAGATAGTTTACTTAGCACCGCAGATTACGCGGAACACATGGCCTCTGAATGGTTGGCCATTTCAAGGTATGCAGACACCCACGGCTATCAGGATGATTTTGAGAGAACCATGTGGCCGTGGAGGGATTGGGTTATTCACGCTTTTAAAGAAAACATGCCTTACAATACTTTTGTGACCTATCAGTTGGCTGGAGACCTATTGCCCAACCCTACCAAAGAGCAAATTTTGGCAACAGGATTTAATAGAAACCATAAAATTACTTTCGAAGGGGGTGTTATACCAGAGGAATACCGAGTAGAATACGTAGAAGACAGGGCAAATACATTTGGCACTGCTTTTCTGGGTATGACTATGGAGTGTGCCCGTTGCCACGACCACAAATACGATCCTATCTCTCAAAAAAATCACTTTGAACTCTTTAGTTTCTTTAACAATCTAGATGAAAAAGGATTGGTTTCTGACCGCAATGAAGTCCCGGCGCCCACCATGAGAATTACACCAGAAGACCAAAAAGGAGTGCTAGCCTTTTTAAACTTACAAGAGCGCCAAAAAATGCCTGACAACAATGGTATAGACAAGGGCATGGAAATTATGGTCATGCAAGACATGCCCATTGCCAGAAAAACATTCATATTAAACCGTGGGGCATATGACCAACCCACCACAGAGGTCTTTCCTAATACCCCAGAAAAAATATTGCCTTTCCCAGAACATTTTCCAAAAAATAGGTTGGGGCTTTCTCAGTGGTTGTTTGCAGAGGAGCATCCGCTAACAGCGAGGGTAGCCGTCAATAGAATATGGCAACGCTTTTTTGGTCAGGGATTGGTAGCCAGCAGCTATGATTTTGGTAACCAAGGGTCACTTCCTACCCATCCTGAATTACTGGATTTTATGGCCCTTAAGTTTAAAGATGGGGGGTGGGATTTACATAAAATCATGCGATTCATTGTACAATCAGACACCTACAAACAAAATAGTGCCGTAAGCGAAAAAGCCCTTCAATTAGACCCAGAAAATAAATGGCTGGCCAGGGCACCAAGATTGAGATTGTCTGCAGAGAGCATTAGAGACCAAGCCTTAGCGATTAGCGGCTTATTGGTCAGAAAAATTGGTGGCCCGAGCGTAAAACCGTATCAACCAGAAGGCTTGTGGAAAGAAACCACCGGCGGAGGCGGCGGAAGTACAGCCAACTATGTGCCAGACACTGGTGCTTCTCTCTATAGAAAAAGTATGTACACCTTTTGGAAAAGAACCGTTCCTCCGCCGAGCATGCTCACCTTTGATGCCTCTAATAGAGATTTATGCAGTGTAAAAAGCCAACAAACCAATACCCCACTTCAGGCCTTGGTATTATTAAATGACCCACAAATCATAGAAGCATCTCGGGTATTGGCAGAAAAAGCCACTAAAAAAGAAACCAAAGTAGCCGCCCAGTTGGCCTATATATACTTGGCAGCTACTGGCCAATTTACCACTAAAAAAGTAGCCGAACAATTACTAGCGCTTTACCACGACATGGAGCAACAGGTATTAGAAGAAGGTGTTTTACCTGAAGCGTATTTAGGCATTGGAGAAAAAGAAAGGTCTTTTAAAGAAAAAGATACTGCATTTACCGCCCTGTCCCTAACAGCTCACACCATTTTAAATTTAGACCTAACCATTACCCGCAGCTAATCATGAGTGAAAAAAAGATTATAGAAGAACGCTCCCTACAACTCAACAGAAGGGCCTTTCTAGGTAAAACTGCTCTTGGCATTGGTGGGATTGGCTTGGCCTCATTATTAGGTACGCCATATTTTAACACCACTAAAAACGGCGTAATTACTTCTGCTACACCAAATGCAGGTGTTAAGGGATCCCTAGGAGGGCTCCACCATCCTGCCAAAATAAAAAGGGTCATTTATTTGTTTCAAAGTGGTGGCCCCTCACAATTAGAATTATTTGACTACAAGCCCATGCTCAATAAAAGGCGTGGAGAAGATTTACCAGAATCTATTAGAAACGGACAAAGGCTTACCGGAATGACCTCTGGACAAGATAAATTTCCACTAGTAGGTTCCCAATTTAATTTTAAACAATACGGCAACAACCCTGCTTGGATCAGCGATCTTTTGCCTTATACCGCAAAAGTAGCAGACGACATTTGTGTGATAAACTCCATGTATACAGAGGCTATTAACCACGATCCTGCAGTCACTTTTTTCCAAACAGGCTCCCAACAACCCGGGCGTCCAAGTATTGGGTCTTGGTTGAGTTATGGCTTAGGCAGTGAAAATGACAACCTTCCTGCTTTTACCGTTTTACTTTCTAGGGGAACAGGAAGGCCCAATGGTCAACCTTTGTATACCAGGCTTTGGGGGAATGGGTTTTTACATTCCCTACACCAAGGGGTGCAGTTTAGGGCAGCCAAAGATCCTGTCTTGTATTTAAATGATCCAGACGGCATGAATAAGGCTACTAAAAGAAACATGCTAGACCACTTGGCGGCATTAAATGACGCTGGTTATGAAGACTACGGAGATCCAGAGATTAAGAGTAGGATTGCCCAATATGAAATGGCTTATAGGATGCAAACCTCTGTGCCAGATGTAATTAGCACAGAAAAAGAGCCAGACTATATTTATAAAATGTACGGAGCAGACGCTAAAATCCCCGGTACATTTGCTGCCAACTGCTTGTTAGCTAGAAGATTGGCAGAAAAAGATGTGCGTTTTATACAACTGTATCATATGGGATGGGACCAACATGAAAACCTTCCTGGTGCCATTGCCAAACAAGCCAAAGATGTAGATCAGGCTTCTGCTGCACTCATTATGGACCTCAAACAGAGGGGTTTATTAGAAGACACCTTAGTGGTTTGGGGTGGAGAGTTTGGAAGAACCAATTACTCACAGGGACTACTCACAGATACCAATTACGGAAGAGACCACCACCCAAGATCCTTTAGCATGTATCTTGCTGGAGGCGGAATAAAACCAGGATTGTACGGAAAAACAGATGATTTTGGATACAATATTGTAGAAAACCCCGTACATGTTCATGATTTTCAAGCAACCATGTTACATTTATTGGGTATAGACCATGAAAAATTCACTTACAAACATCAGGGAAGAAGATTCAGACTTACAGATGTAGAAGGAAAAATTGTCAGAGATATTTTAAGTTAGCATGAAAAGAAAAGAATTTATAGCTACATCTGGTCTCGGATTTCTAGGCTTGGGGCTCTTTGGATGGGACACACTTGGGGTTAATGTCCTAAAAGATGCCGTTATAGGACATGGGAGCCACCAATACAAAATAGACTTAAACTGGGGCGCATTGAATCCCAATTTCTATCCTGTAAATGACTGCCATGAAATGGTACAGGACCGCAAAGGACTCTTGTACCTATTGACCAACCACACTGCCAATAATGTGTTGGTTTACAACACTTCTGGCGCCTTAGTAAACAGCTGGGGAAACGAATATCCAGGCGCACACGGACTGAGTATTCACGATGAAAACGGCACAGAATTCTTGTATATTTCAGACAACAACAGGCATGAGGTGATCAAAACAACCCTAGATGGAAAAGTGGTTCAAATTTTTCCCTTTCCTGTAGAAAGTGAGAAGTATCTTAGCCCCTCTGAGTATATTCCTACGGAAACTTGTGTGGCCGCAAACGGCGATGTCTTCGTGGCAGACGGCTATGGCGCACAATACATCCTTCACTACAATGCCAAAGGCGAACTTTTAAACGTATTTGGCGGAAAAGGGACGGAAAAACACCAGTTTTTAAATGCCCATGGCATTTGTATTGACACTAGAAGCAAAAACCCCAGCCTGCTAATTACTGAAAGACAGGGAAACGAACTAAAACGTTTTGACCTCAACGGGAATTTTTTAAGCACTACCCATTTACCAGGGGCATATATATGCAGGCCAGTCATTCACGAGCAAGAAGTGTATCTGGCCACTATTTGGTCTGGTGATGGGGCCGCCAATAGTGGTTTTATAGCTATTTTAGATCGAGACAATAAACTTACTTCTGCTCCTGGTGGTATAGCACCTTCATACAATGAAGCGGGTGAGCTGCAAAAAATGCGCCAAGGTTTAAAAGTTTTTAAACACCCCCATGATGTTTGTGTAGACAAAGACCACAATGTTTATGTAACCCAATGGAATGCCGGAAAAACATATCCTATTAAACTCATAAGGATATGAGAAGTCTCTGTCTAATAAGGGAAAAACACTTTGTCTTAGTAGGGTGTATTGTGGTTGGTTTGCTGGGTTGCTTAGTGGGTTGTAAACAAGCGACTGACCAGTCAGTGACACTTAGCAGCTCCAAGACTTTTCAACTCTCTAATCCCCTGATTATAACAAAAAAAAAACTCTTTAAAGACAGTACAACAGTCCGGCTGGAGCGCCCTTATCCTGGCGCTATTTTATGGTTTCAATCAGAAGGAATAAATACCCAACTTAACAGTGCACCAAAGGCGTATTCCTCCCCTATTATACTTAGTGAAAACACTAAATTACTTGCCTACGCCACGCATCCAGACTATAAAACCAGCGATACCGTGGCTTTAGAGGTATACAAAATAAAGCAACCTTTGAATCAAGCACAAATAAGTGTTTTTCCTCCGGCAAACGACGCTTATACTGGAAAAGGAGCAGCCACCCTAATCAATAGTACTAAAGGGCCGCTGTCTTTTAGAAATAGTGAAGAATGGTTGGGCTTTAACCAACCGGTTGTAAGGATAGATTTGGTGTTTGAAAAAGCCATTGTCATGAATAAGGTGTATATCAGTAGCTTGATTGATCAAGATGCATGGATTTTTCCACCCACAAACATTATTGTAAAACACAATAATACCGCTATTGGAACACTTTATAATAAGGAAGCAGGTCAACCATTGATGGCCCAATTAAAAACTTTTATAGTAGATATTCCAATTAAAAGCTACACCCAACTCTCTATTGAAATAGCAGCCTTAAATAATATTCCTGAATGGCATCCTGGAAAGGGAACACAATCTTGGCTTTTTATAGATCAAATACTCGTAGAATAATATGTTTTTAATATTTCAACAAGTCAACATCTTTGGGGTTTTTCAACTGTTAAGCGTCCATTTTTTAGCCCTTTGTGGCAACTTTCAATTATTGAATTTCAACCTTTGGCAAATGATGGGAAATTTTCACCCACTTTTGGTGCATTTACCCATTGGTATTTTTCTATTTGGTTTTGCGTTGGAGTGTTTTAGTAGGTTTAAGAAAATACCGTTACCACAACAAATTAGCGCATTTACCTTAGCTACTGCAGCAGGTTTTGCACTCTTCTCTGTTATCTCAGGTTTACTTTTAGCCCAGGATGGGGCTTACAACCAAGATAACTTGTCCTTACATAGAAACATGGGAATAGCCTTTACCCTAGGGGCATTTGGCTTGCTTTTCATACAACAATATAAAGCTGTTTGGACCACAAAAGCATTCCTTCCCCTCTATGCTATATTGGTGCTTTTATTGAGTATTACTGGGCATTACGGCGGAAACATGACCCATGGTGAAGGCTTCTTATTTGGGCAAAATGATTCCAGCTCAAGCCTTTCCATTGCCTCATTGGAAAATACCATGGTTTATAACGATTTGGTGAAGCCTGTGTTGGACCTTAAATGTGTGGCCTGTCACAACGAAAAAAAAACAGAGGGTGGTCTATTGATGACATCGCCAGAATGGCTGCTAAAAGGTGGGGAACATGGTCCCATTTTTCCAACAAATAAAGATACTTTAGGTACCCTTCTTACCAGAGTACATTTACCCTTAGAGGAAAAAGAGCATATGCCACCAAAATCCAAAAAGCAACTCAGCAGTCAGGAAATAGTCCTGTTAGAATGGTGGATTCAAAACAAAGCCTGTTTTGACTGCAGTACAGCTAATTTAGAAGCCAATGAAAAAGTGGCGTTGGCATTGCAATCCTTTCTAGAAGACAACAGTCCTATTAAACAATGGGAGAAAACCATAGATCCTGTGCCACAAGATTGGATCCTCGCATTAGCCTCCAAAGGAATTACGGCCTATCCAATTACTTTTGGACACCCTATGGTAATAGTCAACGCAAGAGGGAAACAAAATCTGACTAAAAAAGACTTTAAACTCCTGAAAAAATACCAAGAAAATATTGTAGAAATAAACTTGGGTGCTAGCAATATGAATGACACTTTAGCGGTGTTTTTGAAAAACTTTGAGCATCTTTTGAAATTGCAAATTCCACAAACCCCAATTACAGACAAAGGGATGGAATACGTGAAATCTCTAGACCATCTGTTGACCATAAATGCTTTTGCCACCAATGTGACCAGCAAATCATTAGATATCATTAGTGAAATAAATACCTTAGAAAACGCCTACCTCACAGACACGCAAATCAATAAAAATACAATGGAGGCCTTTGTGGCTAAAAACGGAAAGCTACGCTTGCATTATATCTCTGAAGACACTTTTGCCCAAACCGCATTAGATCCGCCTACTATTTTATCCAAAACAGATTTTTTTAGAGATTCTCTAGCCATAGAAATGGCCTATGTGTTTGAAAATGCAAGTCTCTTTTACACCCTGGATGGAAGTACTCCTGACTCGACTAGTATAAAATACAACCGTCCTTTTTCCATAGACAAGACTACCGTTCTAAAAGCGGTTACTTATATGGAGGGATGGGGACTAAGTGCCGTGGCAGAGGCAGATTTTAAAAAGTCTAATATAGATTATTCAAAGGTGGAGCTTTTGGAAATACCCAATGAAAAATACACCGCTAATGGAGGGAAATCACTGGTGGATTTAAAAAGAGGTTCTACCAATTTTGTAGACGGCATGTGGCTTGGATTTGAAGGGAAAAACAGCGAGGCAATACTCACATTAAGCAAAAGTGAAAAAGTGAATTCAATGGCAGTTGGAACCTTGTCTGCTCCTGCAAGTTGGATTTTTTACCCTATTGGTCTAGAAATCTTCAGCAGTAACAATGGGATTGATTATAAAAAAATAGCCCAACAAAGTTATTCTCCTGAGGAGCCAAACAACGACGTTAAAAAGAAATTTTTGGAAATCTCTTTTCCTGAAGTTGCCGCCACCCATCTAAAGGTAGTGGTGAAAAGCCCCCTTAAAAATCCTGAATGGCACCCCAACCCAGGAGGCAAAAGCTGGATTTTTATAGATGAAATTATTGTAGACTAGTGTTTGCAATTGACTAAATTATAGTATGTGGCATTTTTTTTACTGAAAAGTTTAATGTTAATTATAATCTAGCTCATATTATTATATGGTATCGGATATCTAATAATTATCATAACTTGATTGTATTAAATTTTTAGAGCTATTCATAAATCTCTAATAATATCTCTTTGGTAACAGATGTTACAAAGCAGCCATCATATTTTCCTTACTTTTGACAAAAATATTTAAATGGATTTTATTTTAGACCCTTGGCCGTGGTATGTATCCGGCCCTCTTTTTGCTTTAGTCATGCTTAGCCTTACTGTCTTTGGAAAGAACTTTGGCATGTCTTCTAACCTCAGAACACTCTGTGCCATTGGTGGTGCAGGGAAATGGGCTTCCTTCTTTAAATTTGACATTAAATCCCAAAAATGGAACTTAGTCGTGGTATTAGGTGCCGTTATTGGTGGGTATCTCGGAAGTCATTTCCTCCAAAACCAACCAGATATAGCTATAAGCGCGTCTACCTTAGAGGCATTACAACAAATGGGATTTCAGAATCCTGGAGCCAGTATTTTACCCCCTGAACTCTTTAGTTTAGACGCTCTAGCTGAACCAAAAACTTGGGCCATACTTATTATAGGTGGCTTCCTAGTTGGTTTTGGCACCCGCTACGCGGGTGGCTGCACCTCTGGCCATGCAATCAGTGGTTTGAGCAACTTACAAGTACCTTCTTTGGTGGCTGTCATTGGATTTTTTATTGGAGGACTTATTATGACACATTTAATTTTACCCCAATTATTCTAGACTATGAAATATTTAAAATTTTTATCGGTAGGTATTTTCTTTGGTGTCTTATTGATTAAATCCGAAGCAGTCTCCTGGTTTAGAATATTTGAAATGTTCCGTTTTGAATCTTTTCATATGTATGGAATTATAGGGAGCGCTGTGGCATTAGGTGCCATTGGAATTGCACTGATCAAAAAATTCAAATTAAAAGACCTCTCGGGCCAGGCCATTGAAATCCCAAGCAAAGCGAAAAATTATACCGCTGCAATTATTGGTGGATCTATTTTTGGGTTGGGTTGGGCCCTAGCAGGTGCCTGTCCTGGACCTATGTATGTTCTAGTGGGAACAGGCGCTGTGAGCATGTTTGTCGTGATTGGAGCAGCACTATTAGGTACCTTTGTTTACGGACTACTCAGGGATAAATTACCCCACTAGCTAGTGAGGATTTATCAAAAATGATTGGGCCTACTTGTGTCAATAAACCAATTCTCTATAGAATTATTGTGAATTAATTATATAAAAAAAGCCCCTTAAAAGGGGCTTTTTTTTATTGGGTGAGTAATTCCTTGACTACTACACAATCTCTGCCTGAATGCCTGCGTCTAAAATGCCTTGACAAGCAGACTTTAACTTTTCAATTGGACCTGTTTTAACGGTGCACTTACCTTTAAAGTGAATAATTAGGGTACATTGCTGGGCTTGCTCATTTGAATGCTTGCACACCCTGATTAAAGTATTAATGACATGATTAAAAGTGTTTACCTCATCATTAAAAACAATGAGTTCACTATCCTTTTCAACCGCCTCTAATGTATCTTGAGAAGATTCCTGTTGTTCCTTCATACCTTAAAAATATAAAAAATTAAACAGATTTAAAAACAGCCGCTACCCAGTCATTCTTCTCTGTATGACTTTGATATTCAATTCCTAAAGAAGCGCATTTCTCCTTGATCATGCCTAAATCTTGGTCGTAAAAACCACTCAACAAAAGGTATCCGCCTGTGGCTAAATGATCCTTATAGACTGCCATATCGTTCAACAAAATATTTCTGTTAATGTTGGCAAGAAAAATGTCGTATGACTTTTCTTTTAATGCATGAGATCCTAAGAAAGAAACATCTCCTTCATATACGTTAATGAAAGGTACCTTATTTCTTTCTACATTCTCTAAGGCATTTAAAAAGCACCAATGGTCAATATCTACGGCGTCTACCGCTGTAGCACCTTTCATGGCAGTAAGGATCGCTAATACACCAGTACCACTCCCCATATCCATGACTTTCTTATCCTGACAATCCAGCTGTAAAATGGCACCCAACATCATGTGGGTAGTCTCATGGTGTCCCGTGCCAAAACTCATCTTTGGTTCAATAACAATATCATAAGTAACGTCTGGGGCCTCATGAAAAGGTGCTCTGACCACACAATGATTGTCTACCTGTATTGGAGAAAAATTAGCTTCCCAATTAGCGTTCCAATTTTCTTGAGGAATATCTTTTAGAGTATATGAAAAAGAAAAACCTTCATAATCATAAACCGCTAAACCCTCCAACAAAGAAAGACGCCAAAAAGCAGTGTTAATATATGCGATCACTCCCGTAGACGTTTCTTCAAAACTTTCAAATCCCAAAGAGCCTAATTCCGCTATAAGCAAATCTGATGCGGGCTGTAATGGAGTCACTTCAAAGTGACAAGCAGTGTAGTCTAAGGTCATAATTAGTTGAAAGCGTTCACAATAGCAGCAAAATCTGAAGCAACAAGCGCTGCTCCACCAATTAGACCGCCATCTACATCTGGCTTAGAGAAAATCTCTACCGCATTGGCAGGTTTCACGCTTCCTCCATAAAGGATAGACACTTCCTGAGCAATCGCATCATTGTACGCTATAGCAATGGTTTTTCTTATGAAATCATGCATTTCTTGTGCTTGGTCTGCTGAAGCAGTTTCCCCTGTACCAATCGCCCAAACGGGTTCATAGGCCAAAATAATTTGTGACCATGCAGCTGCAGGTAAATCAAATAAAGCATTTTTAAGCTGACCCTCCACTACATTAAAATGATTGTCAGATTTTCTATCTGCCAATTCCTCTCCAAAACAAAACATGACTTGTAAACCTTTGTCAATGGCTTGTTTTGCTTTCTTAGCTAAAATCTCATCAGTTTCTCCAAAATAACTTCTTCGCTCTGAGTGTCCTAAAATGACTGTTTTAATGCCTACAGCACTAAGCATGTCTGCAGATATTTCTCCTGTATAGGCACCTGAATCTGCGAAATGCATGTTTTGTGCAATCACTTCAATTGGTGTAGTAGCCGCCGCATCTAAAGCAGCTGTTAAGTTTACAAAGGTAGGTGCCACCATAACAGAAACGTCAGACGCTAGTGTCAATCCTTTTAAATCCTCAATTAAAAGCTGTGTGGCTTTTAAATCATTATTCATTTTCCAGTTTCCGGATACAATTTTCTTTCTCATAATTATGTTAATTGGTTGTATTGAATTCTAATAATTCAAAGTCATTATAATGTCTCTTTTGTGTAATTGTTCCATGTTCTACTACTAAAATTGCAGGATTAGAACGCACTATTGTTTTTAAGGTAGTTTGATCCGTAAAATAAAAATCAAAACCAAGCCCATATTTTTCTATCACGTCTGCTGCCTGTGCTTCTGAAGAAGCAGACATGCCAATCACTTCATAACCTGCATTGTGGGCTTTTAAAGTAGCTTGAGCTACTTTTTCAAAAGCTTGGGGATTGCTTTTGGCTAAATCATACGCCACAACCATCACCAGCTTAGGTACCATCATTAATGACTCTGTCTGATCTACCCCTTCCTGCTCTATGGTAAAATCGTGTATAGGGGGTACATAACCCTCTTGGATTTTTTCTGTGGTAACTCTTAAAAAGGTACCGTCTACATTGGGATATTCCTTTTGTGTCGTAATAACTTTTTCTGCGCCATTGACTTCAAAAACCCATTGGTATTCGTAAATAGATTTAGGTGCATTGTCAGGGACAGACATTCCAGATGGGATATGTACGCCTATTTTATAGGGTCTAAAATCTATGGCTGGTAGGTGTTGCAACACCCAGAAACCAAAGGAAATAGCACCTAAAAAACTCAAAACCACCACTCCCTTGGTCCATGAGGTTGGTAGTAAAATATTCAAATATTTTTTCCCTGAAAAAAGCAGTAAAATCAAGATTAGTAAAATAATGTCTTTGGTAAAAGACTCCCAGGGGGTTAATTTTATAGCGTCTCCAAAACACCCGCAATCTGTAACTTTATTAAAATAGGCAGAGTAAAAAGTTAAAAAAGTGAAGAAAACAATCATGGACAATAAACTCCATAAGGTGAATTTCAATTGATAACCCAGTAGTAAAAACACCCCTAAAAGCACTTCAAATACAACCACAAAAAAAGCGATTGCAAGGGCAAATGGCATTAGTACAGGTAAATCTAAAACACCTACACTAAAATACTCTTCCAATTTAAAGGAAAAACCCACTGGATCATTCAGCTTTATAAAACCGCTGACTATGAATAAAACCCCTACAAGGATTCTAGATAAATGCGTGATATATTTCATAAATGATCTATTAAGATTCTAAATGAATCAATGCAAAGACAGCATAATTAAGCATATCTTGATAATTAGCATCTATTCCTTCGCTGACGAGTGTTTTACCTTGATTGTCTTCAATTTGCTTAACCCTGAGTAGTTTTTGTAGAATAAGGTCTGTAAGTGAGCTCACCCTCATATCTCTCCAAGCCTCTCCATAATCATGGTTTTTTGCCTCCATAAGAGATTTGGTCAGTGCTATTTGCTTGTCATAGGCTGCTAAGGCTTGGGTCACATCCATATCTGGCTGCTCCACAGTACCTTTTTCCATTTGTACAAGTGCCATGACAGAATAATTAATGATGCCCATAAATTCAGAAATCTCACCCTCTGCCACCCTCTGTTCTGTGTTTTGTTGAAGCCCTCGGATCCTTTGCGCTTTTATAAATAGCTGATCCGTCAAGGAAGGAAGTCTTAAAATACGCCATGCAGCACCATAGTCAGACATCTTTTTTTCAAAGAGGTCTCTACACATTTTAATCACTGCATTATATTGGTCCGAGGTATTGGCCATGTCTTTAGTTAATTTGCGTAAATTTCGCACAAATAATTAAACCCAACAACCCTATCCCTTTGAATCTTAAGATCTCATGGCAAAAAACACAAATTCTGGTCCTACAGTTCCCTTTTCATTAAATTGTAAGGGGAATTTAATTTTTTTAGACAGTCCAAAAATAATGGGTGTGCTCAATATTACCCCAGATTCTTTTTACGATGGAGGGCGCTATAAAGAAGAAAAAGCCGTATTGGACCAGGTAGATAAAATGTGCACACAGGGCGCTACATTTATAGATATTGGTGCTTACAGCTCGAGACCAGGCGCTGCAGAAGTTTCTGAAGCAGAAGAGCAGAAAAGACTGTATCCCATACTACAAGCTATTCTAAAGCGGTTTCCAGACGCGCTTTTATCTATTGACACTTTTAGAAGTGGTATTGCAAAGGCCGCTGTAGAAATAGGGGCTGCCATGATCAATGACATATCTGCAGGACAATTAGACCCTGAGATGATTCCAACTGTAGGAAAACTAGGGGTGCCATATGTGATGATGCATATGAGAAGTACCCCAAAAGACATGCAAGAGCATACCCATTACGATCACTTTTTACAAGAAATCCTTAGCTACTTTTCTCAGAAAATTGACAGCGCTAAAAAACACCAAATCACAGATATAATCATAGATCCAGGCTATGGCTTTGCTAAAACCACCCAGCAAAACTTTGAACTACTCAGGGAAAGTCAGTTATTAAACACTTTTGGTGTTCCTGTATTGACCGGACTGAGTCGCAAATCCATGATTTACAAAACATTAAATGCAACTGCAGAAGAGGCCCTTAACGGTACTACTGCCCTTCACATGCAAGCACTCCTCAATGGAAGTTCTCTGTTAAGGGTGCACGACGTAGCCGCTGCTAAAGAATGTATCCTTTTATATGAAGCCCTTCAAAAGGCTTAAAAAACAAACCAACTCTAGGGTATTTATATTCTAATTAGCTATTTTTACAAAAAAGTATCCTTTGGAATTTTTCAATTTTCTTGAATTTAAAATTACTGACGCCATAGATATTCTCTTGGTGGCCTTATTGCTTTTTTATATTTATAAATTGGTGAGAGGCACCGTTGCCATAAATATTTTTATTGGTATAGTGATGGTGTGGGGACTTTGGAAACTCACAGAGTTACTTGAAATTAAAATGATTTCAAATATCATCGGAGGATTCATGAATATTGGTCTCATTGCACTGATCATTGTTTTCCAACAAGAGATCAGAAAGTTTTTACTCATGTTAGGATCTACTAATTTAGCCAACAAACGCTCCTACTTAAAACACTTTAAATTTTTAAAGCAAGACCTACAGCCACTGGAGACTGATATTAAAGCAGTAGTAGCAGCGCTAGAAAAAATGAGTCAAACCAAAACGGGGGCCCTATTGGTATTTGAAAAAAACAACTCTTTGGATTTTGTGAGACAATCTGGAGATCGCATGAATATAGAATTGAGCCAACCAATTATTGAAAGCATTTTCTATAAAAACAGTCCACTTCACGATGGAGCCGCAATTATAGAGAACAATTATATTGTAGCGACTCGAGCCATATTACCGGTATCTGATGAAAGAACCATTCCACTTAGGTTTGGTCTCAGACACAGAGCTGCTGTAGGTATTACTGAAAAAACCGATGCCTTAGCATTGGTGGTGTCTGAAGAGACTGGAGCCATTTCTTATATTAAAAATGGTGGGTTTATTTTATTTAAGAACAGCATAGAATTAGAACAACTGCTTCGCAGCGACCTCAGCCAATAGTATTTTCCCTAAAGCGCTTTCACAACTTTATTATTCCACTACAGCTACAGATAAAAACTGCGCTTCATAAAGGTTTTTGTAATAACCCCCTTTTTTGAGCAGTGCCTCATGAGTGCCTTGTTCCACAATCACCCCTGCGTCCATTACCAGAATATTAGAGGCCTTTTGAATGGTCGCTAATCTGTGTGCAATCACTATGGAAGTCCTTCCCTTAGTAATGGTATCTGTAGCCTTTTGAATGAGTTGCTCTGAGGCACTGTCTATAGAAGAAGTGGCTTCATCTAAGACCAATATAGAAGGTTTGGTCACATAAGCCCTTAGAAAGGCAATTAGCTGCCTTTGGCCACTCGAAAGCATTCCCCCGCGTTCCTTTACATTAAACTGATACCCTCCTGGTAAGCTCTCAATAAAATCATGAACGCCAATTTCTTTAGCCGCAGCTTCTATTTCGGAAAGACTAACTTCAGAATTTCCCAAAGAAATGTTGTTTTCAATAGTGTCCGCAAAGAGAAACACGTCTTGTAACACAACGGCAATATGACTTCTAAGTCCCTTTAGGGACAACGCATTAATGTTATGGCCGTCAATAGAAATACGGCCAGATTGAATGCCATAAAAACGATTTAATAGATTTATAATCGTAGACTTACCAGCACCAGTTGCGCCTACTATAGCAAGTGTTTCTCCTTTAGAAACTTCAAAAGAAATCCCTTTGAGTACAGCTTCCTCTGGGAGGTAACCAAAAACAACATTTTCAAAAGCAATGGCGCCTTCCATTTGAGCTAAGTCAATAGATCCCCCTGTTTCTGTTTGGTCTTGGGTATCTAAAATTTTAAATACCCTTGCAGCAGCGACCATCCCCATTTGTAATGTATTGAACTTATCTGCTATTTGTCTCAGTGGCCTAAAAAGCATCTCTGACAACAAAATAAATGTGAATATAGTCCCGTATTCATTGGCGCTAATACCAGAAATATTTTGAAGGCCGCCGTACCATACAATCATACCTATTGTAATAGAAGAAACTATGTCTGCTACTGGAAAAAAAACAGAGTTATACCACACGGTCTTTAACCAAGCTTTGGTGTGCTTCTCATTAATTTGTTCAAAGGCTTTTTTCTCTGCAGACGCCCTATTAAAAAGCTGTACTATTTTCATTCCAGAAATACGCTCTTGAACAAATGAATTCAGTTGTGCAACCTGAGCCCTCACCTCTGTAAAGGCTCCTTTCATAGCCCTTTGAAACAATCTTGTTGCGTATAAAATAATAGGCAGCACGGCAAATACGATTAAAGATAGCCTCCAATTTAAATAGAGCATCACTCCACCTACTACAAACATTTTAAGTAAATCTGACACAATAACAAAAAATCCTTGAGAGAATATCTCACCTATTCGCTGCATGTCTGCTACAGCTCTGGTCACCAATATCCCAATGGAAGATGTGTCAAAATAAGCCATTTTAAAATGCGTCATATGATCAAATAGCTTCACCCTTACATCCCTAATGACAGACTCTCCAAGCCAATTGGCAAAATAGTTAAAAGTGAGTTGGCTCATTACCTCCCCTATTAATACGGCAAGTAATATGAGGGTGAGGTGTAGGAGCTTTTCGGCATCGGCCATTTTAATGGCCTCATCTACCAAAAACCCTACCAAAACTGGTCTCAATACCGCAAATGCAGAAAGTACAACTGCAGCAAACGCTACCCCATAAAAAGTGAATGCGTAAGGATTGGTATATTGCAACAATCGCTTAAACAGTTTTTTGTCGAATGCTTTTCCGCTTTGTTTATGATCAGACATAAATGTTTTCTGGGTAATTTATCTGGGTTAAATATAAACCTTTCGCTGGCACTGATGGCCCAGCCTTACTTCTTGACTTGGTCTCTAGAAGAAGTGGAATATCTGTCACTGGCCGCTTTCCTGTACCAATTTCTAAAAGAGTTCCCACAATTGCGCGAACCATATTTCGTAAAAATCGATTGGCTGTTATGGTAAAAACCAATTGTCCTTTTGTAGCTACCCACTTTGCGTGGGTGATGTCACAAATAAAAGTATGTACATCTGAATTGGACTTTGAGAAACACTCAAAATCTTTTTCTCCCAATAATATCTGTGCCGCTTTATTCATTGATTGAATATCAAGGGGCTGAAATACATAATGGGCTCCATGATGTTGAAAGGGGTCTTTTTGATTGACCACTATGTACTCATAAGTCCTACTGGTAGCGGTAAAACGGGCATGGGTTTCTTGGGTAACTGCCAATATCTGATCAATTGAAATATCTGCAGCTAGAAAGGCGTTCAGCCTATCCTTGATGATTTGCTTGTCAAAGCCTAATTCTGTGTCAAAATGAGCAACCATCTTTTTAGCGTGTACACCAGCGTCTGTTCGTCCCGCACCCATTAATTCTATTGGTGTAGCCAATAACAGTGAAAATGCCTGTTCCATTTTTTCTTGGACACTTGAGGCATTCGGTTGCTTTTGCCAACCGTGGTAGTCTGTTCCTAGATATGAAAAGTGTACAAAATATCTCAACGCAATCTCTTACTTTTGTGTGCAAATATACCGTATAGCCACTTGAATTTACTTTAAATGAAAAAAATTTTACTGCTTTCAGATACCCACTCACATATAGACGAGAGAATATTACATTTTGTGTCCGAGGTAGACGAGGTATGGCACGCTGGGGATATTGGGGACTTGGCGGTAACAGATGCTATAGCTGCTTTAAAACCCCTAAGGGCAGTTTACGGAAATATAGATGACCACAAAGCCAGAAGCACCTTCCCCTTGGATTTAAAATTTGACTGTGAGGGTATGAAAGTGTGGATCACTCATATTGGTGGTTATCCAAGCAAATACAACCAACGTATTAGAGCGGAAATAAAACAAAGTGCCCCACAAATATTTATTGCAGGGCACTCACATATATTAAAAGTACAGTGGGATAAATCCATTCAATGCATGCACCTAAATCCTGGAGCTTGCGGCGTATCTGGCTTTCACCATATGAGAACCATGCTGCGTTTTTCTATTGACCAGGGTACTTTAAAAGATTTAGAGGTCATTGAATTGGGCTTGAGGGGAAAAAAGTCGTAAAAAAACCCGGGTAACAAGCCCGGGTTTTACGCACTAATACTACTAAGATGTTAGGTTTAACGTAAACGATCGACAGATTTTACGAGATCTTCGTCCTTTTTTATGGCTTTATTGGCCACAGATAAAAAAACGATAGAAATAATAGGAACAAACATCCCAATACCCTTCTCAGAAAGAAAACTTTCTCCAGATAAACTTAGCCATCGGTAAACGAAAAATCCTAGTAAAAAAAAGTTTAATATGATGTTTAATCGGTTCATTACAAACTGATTAATTCGCTTTTTATAGGAAAAAACACTTATTAAAGTAAGTGTTACAAACAAGATGAACGTACCTTTATTTAAGGCGTTTGCTAAAGTAAAGATAGTGTTTTCAGACACTTCAGCAACGATATTCACAAAAAAAACAGCGAATAAATTTACTGCAGCTACTATAAATAAATAAAATGATTGTATTCTTTGTATCATATAAGATGCATTCTTGTTTGGTCACAAAAATAGTGGTCTTTTTTAAGTTTTAAAGAGAATATTAATTTTTATTTGTATTATTGTAATGTGATTCAGTTATAGAGATAATCACACTTACCTCTGGGAAGTTCTTTTTCCCATTTTCAATTATTTACAACAATTACTTATCTCAAGTATCCACCTATTTATATTATTGAATGTTTGAAATTTCAAAACTAAAAACCATGAAGCTTCCAGAGCTTCAGGAAATTGCAAAAGGATTAAAGGTTCCTAAGTTTAAAACCTTTAAAAAAATAGATTTAGTATATCAGATTTTAGACCTTCAGGCCACAAACCCTAAGGCTGTAGTTGCTGTTGCAACACCAGTTCTAGAGGGAAAAACAGATGATGTTTTATCTAAAAGCAATTCTGAAGCCGTTACTGAAACCACTAAAGAAGCGTCTGTAAATGCTGAAGTAGTTAGAAGAAAACCAAATCCAAGACCTAGGAAACCTAAAGAAGAAAACGATAAGGTATCTTTTAAAGTGGCGACTCAATCATCAGATAAAACTACAGAAGCTACGGCCAGACCAGAGAGAACCAAGCCCGAGGGAATCCCAAACAAAAAGTCACCTGAAGCTGAGGAGCAAAATAACGGAAGGATTCAAAGCAACCGCCCCAATAGAAGACCAGAAGGTAAGCAGAACAACAGGGAAGCTAGACCAACTGAAAAATCTACAGAGCAAAGGAACCATCCCCAACATGCGCCCAAACAGCAAAACAGAAAAAATCCCAATCAAAACCGTCCAGAAAAAAACTTTAATTTCGACAAAGAATTAAAGAATAGGTACAAGGATCCTGACTATGAATTTGACAGTATCATTGCCTCTGAAGGGGTTTTAGATATTATGCAGGATGGATATGGTTTCTTGAGATCTTCTGATTACAACTACCTATCTTCTCCAGATGATATATACGTATCTCAATCTCAGATAAGACTGTTCGGTTTAAAGCCAGGAGATACTGTATTGGGAGAAGTAAGACCTCCAAAAGAAGGTGAAAAGTATTTCCCACTCATCAAAGTAAATAAAATTAATGGTCAAGACCCACAAGTCGTTAGAGACCGTGTAGCTTTTGAGCATTTGACCCCTTTATTTCCAGAAGAAAAATTCAAACTATCTGAAAGACAGAGTAATATATCCAATAGAATCATAGATTTATTTTGCCCTATAGGTAAAGGTCAAAGAGGAATGATTGTAGCCCAACCTAAAACGGGTAAGACCATGCTTCTTAAAGACATTGCTAACGGAATTGCAGCCAATCATCCTGAGGTGTACCAACTTATCTTGTTAATAGATGAACGCCCTGAGGAAGTGACAGACATGCAGCGAAATGTAAAAGGAGAGGTCATAGCTTCTACTTTTGATAAGGAAGCCACAGAACATGTAAGGGTGGCTAATATTGTTTTAGAAAAAGCGAAACGATTGGTAGAATGTGGCCATGATGTGGTGATTCTTTTAGATTCAATCACCAGATTAGCCAGAGCCTACAATACCGTTCAACCTGCCTCAGGTAAGGTGCTCAGTGGAGGGGTAGACGCCAACGCACTACACAAACCAAAAAGATTCTTCGGAGCCGCTAGAAACATTGAAAATGGGGGTTCTCTTACTATTATAGCCACTGCTTTAACAGAGACTGGATCTAAAATGGACGAGGTGATTTTTGAAGAGTTCAAAGGAACAGGTAATATGGAACTTCAATTAGATAGAAAAATATCTAACAGAAGAATTTTCCCTGCCATTGACCTTACCTCTTCTAGTACACGTAGAGATGACCTCTTATTAGACGAGCAAACAGTGCAACGTATGTGGATCATGCGCAAATACCTTGCAGACATGAACCCTGTTGAAGCCATGGAGTTTATTGAGCAGCGCTTTAAACAAACTAAAAACAACGAGGAGTTCTTATTGACCATGAATCAATAATCACTTCTGATAAATATATTAAAACGCCGCGGAGAAATCCGCGGCGTTTTTTTTTACCTGTGACACCCTTAAGTAGGGCACAAAAAAAGCCTGTGGTATTGAAAAATACCACAGGCGTATAAGGTAAAACGAGTAAGAGATCTCTACTTAAAGAGTCGCTACTTGTTTGGTTAACTTACTCTTCAAGTTAGAAGCTTTGTTAGAATGAATGATATTGCGTTTCGCCAACTTATCAATCATAGAAATTACAGATGGAAGCATCTCTAAAGCTGCTTTCTTATCTTCTTCTAAACGTAATTTCTTAAGGGCGTTACGCATGGTCTTGTGCTGGTACTTGTTACGTAAACGCACCGCCTCGTTTCTTCTAATTCTCTTTAATGCAGACTTGTGATTAGCCATAGTTTTAATTTGTAATTGTTATGAATGTTACCATTCGCTTTTGTAGTCCGTAGGGGAATCGAACCCCTGTTACCAGGATGAAAACCTGGCGTCCTAACCCCTAGACGAACGGACCGGTTTGCAGCAACTGCTGCGGATAAAATTTGTAGTCCGTAGGGGAATCGAACCCCTGTTACCAGGATGAAAACCTGGCGTCCTAACCCCTAGACGAACGGACCATTAGTTTGCGCAATTGCGGATGCAAAAATACAACTATTTTTCACTATTGCAAGAGTCCGCTACAATTTTTTCTTTTTTTAATAGGCCTTTGCAAATAAGACCCTTTTAGAAGAGGGCTTGCCCGTAAGAATACACAGGCCTTGCTCTTCTTTTGCATCGATAGGAATACACCTAATGGAAGCCTTTGTAGCGTCTTTTATCTTCGCTTCTGTGGCTATAGTGCCATCCCAATGCGCCGCAATAAAACCACCCTTTTCATTTAAGACCTTTTTAAATTCTTCAAAAGTGTCTACAGGGGTAATGTGGGTGTCTCTAAATTCAAGGGCACGTTGGTATAGATTGTCTTGAATAACGGCTAACAACTGCTCTACATGCTCCACTAAATGGTCTGAAGCGACTGTTTCCTTAGTTAGGGTGTCTCTTCTGGCTACTTCAAACGTATTGTTGTCTAAATCTCTTTGTCCAATAGCCAAACGAATAGGAACCCCTTTGAGTTCGTATTCATTAAATTTAAATCCTGGCTTGTGTGTATCTCTTTGGTCAAACTTCACTGAAATTCCCTTAGACTTAAGCGCCTTTACTAAAGGTGCTACTTTTTCTGCTATAGCGTCTAATTGGTCTGTACCTTTATATATAGGTACAATAACTACTTGTATGGGGGCTAATTTTGGGGGTAATACCAATCCGTTGTCGTCTGAATGGGTCATAATAAGTGCACCCATTAGTCGGGTAGAAACTCCCCATGAAGTGGCCCATACATGCGCTTGTTTTCCTTCTTTTGTTGCGTAGGTCACATCAAAAGCCTTGGCGAAATTTTGTCCTAAAAAGTGAGACGTACCTGCCTGTAATGCTTTTCCATCTTGCATCATGGCTTCAATACAATAGGTTTCTAAGGCACCAGCAAAACGTTCAGACTCCGTTTTTAATCCTTTAATCACAGGAACCGCCATAAATTCCTGTGCAAATGTAGCGTACACCTCCATCATTTGCTCAGCCTCAGCAATAGCCTCTTCTTTGGTAGCATGAGCGGTATGTCCTTCTTGCCACAAAAACTCTGATGTTCTCAAAAACAAACGCGTTCTCATTTCCCAGCGAACTACATTGGCCCACTGATTAATTAGCAAGGGAAGGTCTCTATATGATTGTATCCACTTTCTATAGGTATCCCAAATGATGGTTTCTGAAGTAGGTCTGACAATTAATTCTTCTTCTAATTTAGCATCAGGATCAACAATTACACCACTCCCATCTTCTGCATTTTTAAGCCTGTAATGGGTTACTACAGCACATTCTTTAGCAAAACCATCTACATGGCTTGCCTCTTTACTAAAATATGACTTGGGAATGAACAGGGGGAAATAGGCATTCTCATGGCCCGTTTCTTTAAACATATGATCTAAAGCGGCCTGCATTTTTTCCCAAATGGCATATCCGTATGGTTTTATAACCATACAACCTCTTACGCCAGAATTCTCTGCAAGGTCTGCTTTTCCTACTAATTCGTTATACCACTTAGAGTAGTCTTCACTTCTTTTGGTTAAATTTTTACTCATAACTTAGAGTTTGGCACAAATCTTGTAATTTAGCCTATAGTTAGTATATAATTCTCAGTACTACGCCTTTTAAAACCATTTTACTAGTCTGGCACTTTGGCACAAAACTAACTATTTTTAAAGAGCATAACAATTAAATTATAGCCATATGAAAACACAAACATTTGCTTCCGGTTTTAGATCTTTAGGATTACTAATAACAGTAAGCTTGTTTTTGACTTCATGTGGAAGTTTCACCCAAGCATCTTATTATGCACAAGATGGGATTTATAGCAATCCCAATGGAGTAGTAAGAACAGTGGCTGCTACTGAAACAGCTGTTCCGTTGGTGAACGAAAACCCAAATGAATTTGGGTCTTATTTTTCAGATCGCGCCAACACTTACGCCTCCTTATTAGAAGAAGACAATTTCACTTCTGCAGACCAATACAATTCTGGAGAATACAATGAAAACTATGACGAAAGTCAGGGATACCAACCCCAAAACAATCAAGTGTCTTCGGGTCAAAATAATGCTCAAGCGGGTTGGGGAAGCAGCCCGTCTGCAGTGACCATTCAAATTCACAACAATCCTTGGTTTGATCATTTTTATCCAGGAGATCCATTTTTTGGCAATCCAGGGATAGTTCCTATGGGCATGCAAGGGCTTTATTTCTCCTCTTTTGCCAATATGAGTAACATAAGATTTCGCCCTTGGAGAAACTGGAGATTTAACCAATGGGGCATGAACCCTTGGGGATTTGATCAATGGGGCTGGGGCTTTAATAACTGGGGTGGAAACCCTTGGGGCTGGGGCTTTAACAATTGGTACAATATGGGCTGGAACAGTTGGAACAGATGGGGATGGAACGGATGGGGTTTTCAAAACCCAGTGGCATTTTACGGACCTTACAACTATGCTAGAGTCAATGGATTTGGTAGAAGCAACCAATTCAACAGGAGTCCATACAGAACTAATGTTGCGGTAAATGCGACCAGAAGAGGCAAAAACAACCAGACCCAAAGAAGCAATAGCAGCTATGCCCTCAGAAAAAATACTTTAAGTGTGAGTGGGTTGAGGAATTATCTCAGAACCACTGACAACAGCAGGGTAATAGACGCTTACAAAAACAATAATCGGTCTATTGATGGAATAGTAACTTCTAACAACGGACTTAGAAACAATATTGGAAGAACAACTTCTAATACAAGAACTGTGTCCTCTAATGGAAACACGAGAATGGTCTCTGCTAATAATTTATCTAACAACCTTAGGGACCGTACTTACAACACTTCTAACGCAATAAGAAACAACAGTATTGTAAGAACACCTCGCGCAACAAGGAGCAACACTGTGAGAAGTATTCAGAGTCCTAACAACCAACTGTACAGAAATCTAGCGCCTAGAACGAGTAATTTTAATAGCAATGCTACAAGAAGCACTGGCACAAATAGTGTTAGAAATGTAAGTCCTATTAGAAGGAGCTATAATACCCAAAGTAGTCCTGTAAAAAGATCTAGCATTAATCGCTCTAGCAACACTAACAGCGCTCCTGCTGTAAGATCTTCTAATAATGTAAGGAGCAGTAGCAGTAACCGATCCAGTTCTTCTAGCAGGTCTTCTTCTAGCAGCAAATCTAGTGGAAGGAGAAATTAAATAGCATTTACAATAAATGAAAAAAGTATTATTAGGGGTCTTTTTAGCCACAGGCTTATTAACCTATGCACAACAAATTCAGGACCTTCCATTGTTTGGACTAGAGCAAAGGACAGGAACAGCAAGATTCCAAGCCATGGCTGGTGCTTTTGGCGCCCTAGGGGGAGATTTCTCTGCGCTTGCCATTAATCCTGCAGGGGCTGCCGTATTCAAGCACAGTCAAATGGGCTTTGGACTCTCTCATTTTCAGACAGAAAACAACACCCAATTAAATGCGACAAATACCCAAGCCAATAAAGGCCATTTGGGTTTTAACCAAGCAGGTATTGTTTTTGTGTACGACAACAGTAAAAACAGCCCTTGGAAAAAAATCAGTTTGGCCTTAAACTCAGACAATAGCAACCAATACAAATCAAGGGTAAATGCAAAAGGAAATACATCCAACGGTTTAGACCAATACTTTCTTCATTACGCCAACGGCACCCCTTTTGGTGACATTCTAAAGTTAGACGGTGAACTACTAGAAGAAGCCTATCTCAATATTGGTTCACAAATTGGATATGCAGCGCAACAAGCATTTTTAGGTTATTACAGTGGCGTGTTAGACCCAGCTGAACTAGACAATAACAGTATCAGCAGCTATGTATCCAATGCCCTATACCAGCAAGTACGGCAGAACCATCATATTCAAACCAAAGGAAGAAATAGTAAATTTGTTGCTACCACAGCGGCACAATACAAAGACTTCTTATTTTTGGGAGCTGGACTTGAATTTCAAAACTTGGTTTTCGAAAAACAAGGAAGGATAAATGAAGATGGATACAGTGCAAATAGTCCCATACAATACATAGATTTTGACAATTTTATAAGAACAGACGGAAATGGTGTTGCCCTAAGTCTAGGTGCCATAGCCAGAGTTTCTCAATTTTTGAGACTTGGAGTGAGTTATAAAACCCCAACTTGGTATACCTTATCTGAAAAAACACACCAACAAATTGGGAGCAATTTGGAAGACGTAGATATTGAATTCATTGACCAAAACCAGATCAACCTATTTGAAGATTACAGGATCACGATTCCTTCAAAAATAACGCTTAGTGGAGCCTTGGTAGTGGGCAAAAGAGGTTTAATTAGTGTAGACTATAGCCAACAAGATTTCTCCACTGCAAGATTTAGACCCCTTAACGATCCTTATTTCAGTAATTTAAATAGTGCTGCCAACAATGACCTTGGCACAGTCAATAGTTTAAACATTGGAGGAGAATTTAATCTTTCAAGATGGTCTTTTAGAGTGGGCTATAGTGCCCAAAACAGTCCTTTTGTAAACAATACCGTTAACACCATTAATACAAGTTCTGGATTGGGATGGGTTTTCAATGGAGGAAGAATTGATTTTGCTTACAGTCAATGGGAACAAAGCCAGTCAGTTTCTCCTCTAAATTTTCCTGAAGGCACGGCTTTTCAAATGGAAACACGCAGAAATATTGCTAGCATGACTTATACGCTGTTCTTCTAAGTCAAAAAAGCTATAAATCCCGGTAGAATTGCCCTATATTTGCATCAGAAACGTACTAAATTTAGAATGAAAATAGACCAAAACGCTATGGAGGTCCAAGAAGACCTTTCTATGGACCACCTGTCTGCAGCAGAAAATACTCCGCTAAGATCAGATGCTTTTGACCTCTCAGATGAGGCCAAAATTGAAAATATTAAAGGCCATGTAACTGCCATATTAAACACCCTAGGTTTAGACCTAACAGACGACAGTCTAAAAGGCACACCAAATAGGGTGGCTAAAATGTTTGTCAATGAAATATTTGGTGGCTTGCATCCAAACAAAAGACCAAAAGCCTCTACTTTTAGTAATAAATACAAGTATGGAGAAATGCTTGTTGAAAAAAATATTACCCTCTACTCTACTTGCGAGCACCATTTGCTCCCTATTGTTGGTAAAGCACATGTGGCTTATATCTCCAAAGGAACCGTAGTGGGATTGTCAAAAATGAATCGAATTGTAGATTATTTTGCCAAAAGACCCCAAGTTCAAGAGCGTTTGACCATACAAATTGTCAGGGAATTACAAAAAGTACTCGGCACACAAGATGTGGCTTGCGTCATAGATGCAAAACACCTGTGTGTAAACTCTAGAGGGATTAGAGATATAGATTCTAGTACCGTTACAGCAGAGTACGGAGGTGCTTTTAAAGAAGCTGCTACCAGAAAAGAATTCATAAATTTCCTAAATCTTCCGGTTAATTTCTAGTCTAAAAAAGCATGTCTGCACCACAAAACAACACCTTAAAAATATACAATTCCCTGAGTGGAAAAAAAGAGATATTTACCCCTATTACAGCGGGTTATGTAGGGATGTATGTATGTGGACCAACCGTCTATTCTCAAGTACACCTTGGAAATTGTAGGACCTTTATGTCGTTTGACATGATTTTTAGATACCTCAAGCATTTGGGGTTTAAAGTGAGGTATGTCAGAAACATTACAGATGCTGGGCACTTAGAAAATGACGCAGAGGAAGGCGAAGACAAAATTGCAAAGAAGGCCCGATTAGAACAGATTGAACCTATGGAAGTGGTGCAAAAATACACAGTTGACTTTCATAATATCTTGACGAAATTCAACTTATTACCACCGAGTATTGAACCCACGGCTACTGGGCACATCATTGAACAAATACAGATTATTGATGAAATTATAGCCAAAGGCTATGCGTACCATGTCAATGGATCTGTTTACTTTGATGTTCAAAAATTTAACGAAACCAATGATTACGGTAAACTAAGTGGCAGGAAACTAGAAGACATGTTGGCCAACACCAGAAGTCTAACAGCTCAAGACGAAAAAAAATCTCCCCAAGATTTTGCCCTTTGGAAAAAAGCAGAGCCACAACACATCATGAGATGGCCTTCTAAATGGGGCGACGGTTTCCCAGGATGGCACCTTGAATGTACTGCGATGAGCACAAAATATTTAGGAAAAACCTTTGATATTCACGGGGGAGGGATGGATTTAAAATTCCCACACCACGAATGTGAAATTGCCCAAGCAGAAGCTACCAATGGGGTATCTCCAGTAAAATATTGGATGCATGCCAATATGCTCACTCTAAATGGCAAAAAGATGTCTAAATCTACCGATAATAATATTTTACCGGGAGAGATCTTTAGTGGGGAAAACAATATACTCTCAAAACCTTTCACTGCATCTGTATTACGATTTTTCATGATGCAAGCACATTACACCAGTATTTTAGACTTGAGTAATGAAGCTTTATTGGCCTCTGAAAAGGGACATGCTCGCTTAATGGAGGCTTTTAAGCAACTAGACAGTGTAGTCGTGGGAAACCATACAGATTTTGACTTAAAAAGCTGGGAAGACAAGTGTTATTCTGCTATGAATGATGACTTTAACACACCCATACTCATTGCCCACTTATTTGAAGGGGTCAAAGAAATTAATTTATTAAAGGAAGGAAATCACCAAATAAGCCAAGCAGATAAAGCACATTTTACTGCTTTATTAAAGGCTTTTGTATTGGATGTTTTAGGCTTAAAAGAAGGCGTGGAAATGGCTACAAACAGCCAAACCCCTGCATTAGTAGAAATGCTCATTAAACTGAGAAAAGAAGCTAGAGACAATAAAGACTTTGCTACTTCAGATGCGATTAGAAACCAATTATTGGCTCTAGGCATTCAGTTAAAGGACGGTGCAGAGGGAACCACCTTTAGCTTGTCATAGCATTTAATAAAATACGACGGGCGCACAGTAAAAAAACCAATTGCAACCATTCATGTAAACCGAATAAACGAAAACAACTGCGTTTGAAAAAATTTCTTATTTTACCTTTTGTCCTCCTGATTCGGTTCTACCAAAACTTCATTTCACCACTTACGCCACCCAGCTGTAGGTACACCCCTACCTGCTCTAGCTATAGTTTAGAGGCTTTCCAAAAATATGGGCTTTTTAAAGGAGCATGGCTGTCTACCAAAAGAATTTTGAGCTGCAATCCTTGGGGAGGTCATGGACATGACCCAGTGCCCTAAAAATAAATTGAACGAATAAAGCCATCTATTTTGCTATCTTAGCATAAACTTTATAAGCATGCATATTTTAGGAATTATATGGAACCCAAATGAAACCTTATTTAACCTAGGGGGATTACAGATAAAATACTACAACTTACTTTGGATTATTGCCTTCGCATTAGGCTGGTACTTAATGAAAAAGATCTTTTTGTCTGAGAAAAAAACCTTAGAGCAATTAGATTCCCTTTTCATTCATGCGGTCTTATCTACTATGCTTGGCGCTAGATTAGGACATGTTTTTTTCTATGATTGGGCCTATTATCAAGACCATTTATTAGAAATATTATTACCGATCAGAGAAAGCAGCAAAGGAGCATTATTTGGTCTTATCAGAGGATATGAATTCACAGGATTTGCAGGTTTAGCGAGTCATGGAGCAGCTATTGGTATTATCCTTGGGATGATGCTCTACATAAAAAAGAATCCGGAATTCAAATTGCTTTCGCTGTTTGACAGGCTGGTGGTACCTGTATCGCTTGGTGCTTTCTGTATTAGACTAGGGAATTTTTTCAACTCTGAAATAAACGGTAAAATAGTTAGTGGCGACTTTATTTTTGCCACTAAATTCATCCGAGATTCTGAAGACATGTCTGCCTATAAAGCTATGGGGATTACAGGAGAGCGCACCCCAGAGGCTGCCTATGCTATGATTGAAACAAATCCAGACTTTGCCGCATACTTAGAAGCCATTCCATTTAGACACCCTGCTCAGCTTTATGAAGGGATTGCCTATTTAGCAATTTTTATTTTATTGTACTATATATTTTGGAATACTGCTAAAAAAGATAAAGTAGGGTACCTTTTTGGTCTATTCTTTATCCTACTATGGGCCACCAGGTTTTTTGTAGAGTACGTAAAGAAAAGTCAAGGAGGATTTGAGGAAAGTCTGGGCTTGTTAAGTACGGGACAATGGCTCAGTATTCCCTTTATACTCATAGGTGCATATTATATGCTGCGCCCAGTAAAAAAATAAAATCAGATGCCTTCGCATCTCCATCTTTTCATAGGAAATCACATTAATGAGGATCGGGTCTATAGGTATCTCAAAGAAGTCTATCCTAAAACAAAAAAAGCCTCATGGTTTTCTAAAAAAGCCATTGAAGCACTTATTTTAGAAGAACGTATCCATGATTTAAAATGGTTTACAGACTCTTATGGTCAATCGCTAGAGCGAATGTCTAGTGGCCAACAAGGCATGGCATTTTTCAAGCATATCCTGAGTCAACAAAAAGAAACCATTGTGCTAATTAACCCAATGGCTCATTTAGACGCAACCAACAGGCGCTCTATAGAAGAAGAACTAGATCGAATCTGTGGTCAAATCAATCTTGTGGTAGTCACTTCAAATGAACAATGGATCCCTAAATTCATTAGTCAAAAATCTTATATAGAATACGATTCAGCTTTAGGCGTTCAAAATGAATTATTCTTAACAGAACTTACAAATTCTGATCAAAAGCTTTGGCGTATTTTTCAAAAAAATAATTTAAAGAAAAAAGTCCCAGAAATACTAGTTAGACTTGAGAATGTCGAGGTTTCCTATGGCAATAAAAAGGTATTACACAAAATAAACTGGACCATTAAAAGTGGTGATTTCTGGCAGTTAAAAGGAGAAAATGGGTCGGGAAAAACAACCCTACTCTCCTTGATAACCGGAGACAATCCAAAGGGATTCGGCCAAGACTTGTGGCTGTTTGGCCACAAAAAAGGAAGTGGAGAAAGTGTTTGGGAAATTAAGAAACAACTGGGCTACTACGCTCCATCTATGGTTCAAATGTTTCCTGGTACACATAGCGCAATAGAAATGATATTAGGAGGGGTATTAGACCAAGTGGGTTTATACAGTGTGCCTTCTGAAGAAATGACTCAAAAAGCCAGATTATGGCTAAAGGTGGTTGGACTTTCTGCTATAGATAAAATGCCTTTCCATGCATTGTCTGAAGGACAAAAAGGAATGGTAATGACTTTAAGGGCCATGATAAAATTTCCTGCATTACTTATTTTAGATGAACCTACTAGTGGACTAGATTCCACTCAAAGTAAGCAATACATACAATTAGTAGACACTATAGCCAAGCAAACAAACACTGCCATTGTTTTGGTGTCTCATATAGAGGAACACGAGTTTAAGAAAGCCAAACGAATAGTACTTTACAAAACACCCCAAGGAAGTGTTGCTAAGATAATCTAAAAAAAAGGCGGCCAAATGGCCGCCTTTTTTTTGCATTGAACCTAAGTTCAAATTATTTTCCTGATTGAACCTTCTTCTTTAAGAAGTCAAACATAATTGGTGTTGCAATAAAGAGTGATGAGTAGGTTCCCACTAACACCCCAATAATCATAGCAAACATAAACCCTCTAAGCGACTCACCTCCAAAGATGAAGATAGACAACAATACCACTAAAGTAGTTAAAGAGGTATTTAAAGTACGGCTTAGTGTACTGTTCAAGGCCAAGTTGGTGTTTTCACCAGACTTCCATCCTTTTTCTGCTATAATTTCACGAATACGGTCAAATACAACCACCGTGTCATTTAATGAATATCCAATTACGGTAAGAATGGCCGCAATGAATGCCTGATCAATTTCCATATTGAATGGCATATACTTTCCTAATAAAGAGAAAATACCCAAAACGATTAACACATCGTGAAATACCGCTATAACAGCACCCAATGAGAACTGCCATTTTCTAAACCTCAATAAGATGTATAAGAATACAACCAATAAAGATCCTAAGATCGCTAAGAAAGCGTTGTTTTTAATATCATCTGCGATCGTTGGTCCAACTTTAGAAGACTGCATAATACCCACCGTTCCGCTACCATCTCCAACAATAAAATCTTCATAGCTGGTTCCAGCAGGTAAATATTTCTGAAGTGAAGTGTATAATGAATTTTGAATCTCATTGTCTACTTCAATTCCTTCAACGTCTACTTTATAAGCTGTAGTGATTTTTACTTGATTGTCTTCTCCGTATGTCTTCACATTGGTTCCTGTTCCAAACACATCTGACAATTCAGAAGATAATTCAGAGGGGTTCACCGCTTGTTCAAAACGAACCGTATAAGAACGGCCTCCAATAAAATCTACGCCTTGTTGTAAGCCTTGTGTAAATAATGAACCTAAAGACACCAAAACAAAAGCACCAGACACAGCGTAAGCTATGGTTCTCTTTCCTAGGAAGTTTATATTAGGCTGCTTGAATAAATTCTTAGTAATGGCCGTATTGAAGTCTAAAGATGCAGACTTTTTAGCCGTGTACCCATCAATCAATAATCTAGTGATAAAAATCGCTGTGAATAAAGAAGTGATAATACCTATTAATAAAGTAGTTGCAAATCCTTTAATAGGACCTGAACCAAATACAAATAATATGATCGCTGTAAGTCCTGTAGTAATGTTAGCATCTATAATCGAAGACAAGGCATTACTGAATCCGTCTGCAATAGCAATAGCTTTTCCTTTCCCTTTAGCCAATTCTTCTTTAATACGTTCAAAGATCAGTACGTTTGCATCTACAGACATACCAATAGTCAATACAATACCAGCAATTCCTGGAAGGGTTAATACCGCATTTAAACTCACTAATACACCAAAAATAAGTACGATATTTAACAATAGGGCAATGTCTGCAAAAAGACCTGCTCTACCGTAGTATAAAATCATCCATAGCAATACCAATACCATGGCCAAAGAAAAAGAGTTGAACCCACTATCAATAGCTTCTTGACCTAGTGATGGACCTACAATTTCAGATTGAATAATTTCAGCAGAAGCGGGTAGTTTACCTGCACGTAAAACGTTAGATATATCTTTGGTTTCATTCACAGTAAATGACCCTGTAATTTCAGAACGACCTCCTGAGATAGGACCTGAAGAAACGCCTGGTGCAGTGTATACTTTGTTGTCTAAAACAATCGCAATACCTGTTTGGTTGTTAAATGCGTCTCCGGTTAATTTTTCCCACTCTTTGGCCCCTTTAGTATTCATAGTCATAGATACTGCAGGACGGCTAAATTGGTCAAAATCATCTCTAGCATCACTCACCACATCTCCACTAATTCTAGGAGTATTGTCTCTGTTAGATTTTAAGGCGTATAAACCTACAACCTCAGAATTGGCAGAAGGACGCTCCCATACAAACTTTACATTAGCTAAAGAAGCTGGAATGAGTCTGCGAATTTCTTTCATTCTTAAATAAGCCCCTACCGTAGCAGTATCTCTTACTGAAAACTTAAACGTTTCGTATCCTTGACCTTGACCTCTAATTAAGTCAATTAATGGATTTTGTTGGTTAGCCAATGAATCTTGTGCAACGTCTGCCAACAAAGAATCAATCTCTGAAGCAGGCTTTTGTGTTTCTTTTTCAGTCACTACTAGTGACTTTAAGCGCTCGTTAGCAGCTACAAAGAAAGAAGCAATATCTTGGTTGTTCGGTGGGTATGTTTCCCAAAATTCCAATTGTGCGGTGCTAGATAGTAAATCTTGTGCTCTAGCGATGTCTTTAGCTCCTGGCAATTCAACCAGAATTCTTCCTGAATTACCTTCTCTCTGAATATTTGGTTGTGTCACCCCAAAACCATCGATACGCTCTCTCAATACTTCAAAAGCAGAAACGATAGACTCATCAATTTTTTGGCTTAGAATAGGCCTAACCTCATCATCTGACATTTGAAAATTAATCGCGTCAGAAAGGGCTTTGTTTGCAAAAATAGAAGGATCTGCTAACTTAGTGTCTCCTTTAATGGCGTCAAATGACTCAAAGAATAAGTTTAAGTAAGTGTCGTCACTACTTTTAGACGCATTATCTGCATCTGCTAAAGCCTTATTGAAAACAGGATTCTTAGAATTGTTAGCCAATCCTTTTAATATGTCTTTTACAGAAATCTGCAAAGTCACATTAATCCCTCCTTTAAGGTCTAATCCTTTGTTTAATTCTTTTTTCTTTGCGTCTGCATAGCTGGTAAATCCAAAGATTGGATTGTTACTTACAGAATCTAAGAAAGCGGTTTCTTCTGACCCTCTTTTTGCGAGATAATCTGCGTCAGTGTCTGCAATCTTAGCGGCAGCAAAAGCTACTGAATCTTGTTCTACCTTACTGGTAATGAAGGTAAAAGATAGCTGGTAAATACTCACTATCCCGAATAAAAAAGCAAATAGCTTTATAAGTCCTTTATTTTGCATTAGTTCAATGAATTATTATTTGGTATATAATTTTCGTGCAAATATATCATTTCCAATAGGAACTGACAATAATTTGTTTTAAATCACAAAATTAGTAAGCGCCTCCTGCGGTGGCGCTTATATACCAGTTGTGATTATTATACGTCTAAAAGACTGTTTGTTTTTCTTACCCCCTCTGCACTCTCTGCCAACTTGGCTTTCTCTTGGTCGTTTAATGGAATTGTAACAATTTCTTCAATACCATTTACACCTAAGATTACCGGTACACCAATACAGATGTCAGACAAACCGTACTCTCCTTCTAAAAAGGTAGAACAAGGGAACATTTTTTTCTGATCACACACTATGGCCTGTGCCATAGCAGACACAGCAGCTCCTGGAGCATACCAAGCAGAAGTACCTAGCAATTTAGTCAAGGTTGCTCCACCAACTTTGGTATCTTCTACAACTTGATCCAAACGCGCTCCACTTACAAAATTAGACACAGGCACAGAGTTTCTTGTAGCCAATCTGCTCAATGGCACCATTCCAGTGTCTGAGTGACCTCCAATAACCATTCCATCAATATCTGATATAGGTGCTCCTACAGCCTCTGCCAAACGATACTTAAATCTGGCGCTATCTAAAGCACCACCCATACCTATTATTCTATGTTTTGGTAATCCTGTTGCTTTATGAACCAGGTAAGTCATGGTATCCATTGGATTACTCACTACCATAATAATAACCTCTGGAGAATGTGCCAAAATGCTTTGGGCCACAGTCTTCACAATCCCAGCATTAATACCAATAAGTTCTTCTCTTGTCATTCCGGGTTTTCTTGGAATACCAGAGGTAATGATCGCTAAATGACTCCCAGCTGTTTTGCTATAATCACCAGTCGTTCCTGTAATTTTTGTGTCAAAACCATTCAAAGAAGCCGTTTGCATTAAATCCATCGCCTTCCCTTCTGCATAACCTTCCTTAATGTCTACCAACACTACTTCTGAGGCAAAATCTTTTATAGCAATATACTCTGCGCAACTTGCACCAACAGCACCTGCTCCTACCACTGTAATCTTCATTCTAATTCTAATTTATATGTTTATAATTTTTCTGATTATGCGTCAATATTAGCATACACAGCATTTTTCTCGATAAATTCTTTTCTAGGCGGTACTTCGTCTCCCATTAGCATAGAGAAAGTCCTATCCGTCTCCGTGGCATTGTCTATGGTAATCTGTCTTAATGTTCTGAATTCCGGATTCATAGTAGTGTCCCACAATTGCTCCGCATTCATTTCTCCAAGACCCTTGTATCGTTGGATACTTACCGAGCCGTTAAACTCCTCAGCTATAGCATCACGCTCTTTGTCGTTCCAAGCATAACGCTTTTTAGCGCCTTTTTTCACCAAATATAGCGGTGGGGTGGCAATATATACATGCCCTCCATCTATGAGCTCCCTCATATAACGGAAAAAGAATGTTAAGATTAGGGTCTCAATGTGGCTTCCATCTACGTCTGCATCACACATGATAACTACTTTATGATACCTTAATTTATCCAAGTTAAGGGCCTTAGAATCTTCTTCTGTCCCAATAGAAACCCCTAAAGCAGTATAAATATTTTTGATTTCTTCGTTGTCAAACACCCTGTGTTGCATGGCTTTTTCCACATTCAAAATTTTACCTCTTAAAGGTAAAATTGCTTGGAAATTCCTGTCACGTCCTTGTTTGGCCGTTCCACCTGCGGAGTCTCCCTCTACTAGGAATACCTCACACAAACTTGGATCTTGTTCTGAACAATCTGATAGTTTACCAGGTAAGCCGCCAATACTCATCACCGTCTTACGCTGCACCATTTCTCTGGCTTTATTTGCAGCATGTCTTGCTTGAGCGGCTAGAACTACTTTTTGAACAATGATTTTGGCGTCGTCTGGATTCTCCTCCAGATAATTAGCCAACATTTCAGAGACCGCCTGACTCACTGCAGCAGACACTTCTCTATTCCCTAGTTTGGTCTTGGTTTGTCCTTCAAATTGAGGTTCCGCTACTTTAACTGAAATAATAGCTGTGAGCCCTTCGCGAAAGTCGTCTCCAGAAATTTCAAATTTTAGCTTGTCCAACAAACCAGAAGCGTCAGCATATTTCTTTAAAGTAGTGGTTAAACCCCTTCTAAATCCTGAGAGGTGTGTTCCACCCTCATGGGTATTAATGTTGTTCACATAAGAATGAAGGTTTTCTGTATAAGAAGTATTGTAAACCATGGCTACCTCTACAGGAATCCCATTTTTTTCTCCTTCTATAGAAATGACGTTTTTAATCAGTTGCTCTCTATTTCCGTCCAAAAATTTAATAAATTCTTTAAGTCCTTCATCCGAATAAAATACTTCGCTCACAAAAGAACCATCTTCTTCTTTTTGTCTCTTATCTGTGATCGTTAGCTTAACCCCTTTGTTTAAGTAAGACAACTCACGCATTCTATTAGAAAGCGTCTCATAACTGTACTCAACCGTTTGGGTAAAAATGGTTGGGTCTGGCCAGAAAGTCACGGTAGTCCCACTCTTGTCAGTTTCTCCAATAGACCTTACAGGATAAACAGCTTTACCTCTTTCGTATTCTTGTTCCCAAATCTTACCATCTACATAAACTGTGGCTTGCAGCTTTACAGAAAGTGCGTTCACACAAGAGACCCCCACACCGTGAAGACCTCCAGAGACTTTATAAGAATCTTTGTCAAATTTTCCTCCAGCACCAATCTTGGTCATCACCACCTGTAAGGCAGAAACCCCTTCTTTTTTGTGCATTCCTACAGGAATACCCCTACCGTTATCTGTGACAGAAATGGAATTGTCTTCATTTATATCTATGGTAATAGTGTCACAGTGACCTCCCATAGCCTCATCAATAGAGTTGTCTACTACCTCATAAACCAAGTGGTGCAACCCCCTAGTCCCTACATCTCCAATATACATGGAAGGACGCATTCTAACATGCTCCATACCCTCTAGGGCCTGAATACTATCTGCGGAATAATTCTTTTTTTCAAGTTCTTCACTCATAAATCCTAAGCGTTATTTGTTTATTTATTAAGCAATCCTACAAATATAACCAATAGCCTATCAAATGGGGGTTTAATATGGTTTAGAAGCCCCTAAGTTATTAACAATTATTGTGGAAAATGAAGGGTTTAAAACAAATATAGAGAACAAAAAAGCCCTTCGTTATGAAAGGCTTTAATATCAGAAATAACTCCCGAACCATTGTTTAAATAAATTTATTTACTGTAGGCATCTGAGTGCACTTTGGCCACTGCCCTACCTGAAGGATCATTCATGTTTTTAAACGCTTCATCCCATTCCAATGCTATAGGTGTGCTACAAGCAACAGACGGAACAGATGGAACGCAAAGCGCCGCAGCATCTGAGGGGAAATGAGACTCAAATATAGACCTGTAATAAAATTCTTCTTTAGATGTAGGGGTTTGCAATGGGAACCTATAAGACGCGTTGGCCAACTGCTCGTCCGTAACAGCTTCTGCAACAACTTCTTTTAGGGTGTCTATCCAATCGTATCCAACACCATCAGAAAATTGTTCTTTTTGACGCCAGGCAACAGATTCTGGCAAATATGCTTCAAAAGCCTTACGCAGCACCCATTTCTCCATGCGCTCCCCATTAATCATTTTGTCTTTTGGGTTAATTCTCATGGCCACATCCATGAATTCTTTATCCAAGAATGGCACCCTTCCCTCAATTCCCCAAGCAGCCAATGATTTATTGGCACGAAGGCAGTCATACATATGAAGTTTGTCTAATTTACGAACGGTTTCCTCGTGAAAATCTTTAGCAGACGGCGCCTTATGAAAGTAAAGGTACCCACCAAAAAGCTCGTCGGCGCCCTCGCCAGACAACACCATTTTAATACCCATAGATTTAATCACCCTAGCCATAAGATACATAGGCGTAGAAGCTCTAATGGTGGTAATATCATAGGTTTCTAAGTTGTAAATCACATCCTTAATAGCATCTAAACCCTCTTGGATGGTAAACTTTATTTCATGGTGTACCGTACCAATATGATCGGCCACTTTCCTTGCTGCTGCTAAATCTGGAGAGCCTTCTAAGCCTACAGAGAAAGAGTGTAATTGAGGCCACCAAGCGTCTGTAGTATCTCCCGACTCAATCCTTTTTTGGGCGTATTTTTTGGCTATCGCAGACGTCACTGAAGAGTCTAAACCCCCAGATAAAAGCACTCCATAAGGAACGTCAGACATGAGCTGTCTGTGCACCGCCGCTTCCAAAGCATCTTTAATCTCCTGAATACTGGTTTCATTGTCCTTTACTGCCTCATAGTCCATCCATTCTCTTTCGTACCACCTGACCATTTCACCATCACTGGAATGCATATAATGACCTGGAGGGAATAATGCTATTTTAGAGCACACCCCTTCCAATGCTTTTAATTCAGAAGCCACATAAAAGGTGCCGTGAATATCCCATCCAATATACAATGGGATAATCCCCATATGATCCCTGGCAATAAAATATTCATCTTTTTGTGCGTCGTAAATCGCAAAGCCAAAAATTCCATTCAACTCATCTAGGAAAGACACTCCTTTTTCTTGGTAGAGTGCCAAAATAACTTCACAATCGGACTGTGTTTTAAAATCGTATTTGCCCTCAAATTGAGCCCTTAACTCACGGTGGTTGTATATCTCTCCATTGGCTGCCAATACCAAAGAACCGTCTGCATTGAGCAGTGGCTGCTTTCCAGAAGCTGGATCTACAATAGCCAATCGTTCATGGGCCATAATCGCATTCTCATGGTCATAAATACCACTCCAATCCGGACCTCTGTGACGAATTTTTTTAGACATTTCTAACAACTGAGGCCTTAAATCTCCAGCAGTTTGTTTTAAATCAAAGGCACATACAATACCACACATAATTGTTATTTATTTAATGAGACAACAAAAATGAACAAAAACATTAATTTATAAAACCAAAAAGATCTATTTAATTACAATTTATTACTTTAATAGATCAATTAGCATAAAATAGATAGCAAATAAGCTTATAACAGCTTAGTGAACTTACATTTGAAAGCTGCGCTTTCAATATTCGTTTTAAATGCGGAACTTAGTATCCTAAATTTTAATACAAAAAAGTAAACACCAATAAAACACTCATTATGAAAACAAACTTATTTTACAGCCTTTGCCTTTTTAGTCTCCTATGGAGCAGCAACCTAAGTGCTCAAGACTTTGGGAAATTAGACGCAAGCCCTATGGACATTGCCTGGTTTCCTGCGAAACACATGGACGCCAACAAAAAAATGAGGGTTATTTACAACAGACCTCAACTGAAAAGTAGGTCGTTAAGTACCTTAGCACCTAATGGCGCTGTTTGGAGAACAGGTGCCAACGAAGCCTCTGAAATTACTTTCTACCAAGATGTAGTGTTTGGTGGTGAAAACGTGAAAGCAGGTACCTATGCATTGTTTACTATTCCTGGTGAAAATAGCTGGACCATCATTTTAAATAGCAATCTCAATCAATGGGGGTCTTACTCTTATGACGAAAAAGCAGACGTTTTAAGGGTTAAAGCCATTGTCAGTGAAGATTCAGAGGCTTTAGAGTATTTTAGCATGGTATTCCATGAGGAAAATGACAACCTACAATTGTCAATGGGCTGGAACACCACAAGGGTTCACTTACCCATTTCAATGCAGTAGCATCCTATCTAACAATAAAAAAAGGCGCTTTAAAAGCGCCTTTTTTTATAGCTATAAGTAAGCCAATTTATTCGTGCACCAATTCTCCTCCCACATAGGTCCTGTAAACTTGCGTATTAGGGACTTCGATTAAAGGCACTTCCATCATATCTTGCTGGTACAAGACAAAATCTGCCATTTTACCTACTGAAATACTCCCGCGTTCTGCTTCTTGAAAATTCGAATAAGCCGCCCACAAGGTCATCCCTTTTAAAGTTTCTTCTCTAGTCAAGCCATCTTGAATCTGAAAACTACCCTCAGGATAACCCGAAGTATCTTGCCTGGCTGTTGCTGCTAAAAAAGTCAAGAAAGGGCTAACCTGCTCTACAGGAAAATCTGTACCAAGAGCTATTGTTCCAGCCTTGTCTAACAAAGTCTTAAAAGCGTAAGCCCCTGCCATTCGTTTTGAACCCAGACGGTCTTCTGCCCAGTACATGTCTGAGGTTGCATGTGTGGGTTGTACTGATGGGATAATCCCCCCATTAAAATAATCAAAATCTTGAGGACTGATAATTTGAGCGTGTTCTACTTTCCACCGCTTGTCAGTAGTTCCTACTAGTGCCTCTGCATAGGCACGAAGTACTACAATGTTTGCAGAGTCTCCAATAGCATGGGTATTCATCTGATAATCAGTGGCTGCAATTCTTTTGGCCAAAGCTTGAATCTCTTTAACACCTGTGACCATAGCACCAAAGTGGTGGTCTCTATCTGAATAAGCTTCCCTAAGGGTAGCTCCCCTAGATCCAAGCGCTCCGTCTGCATATACTTTGACACTCCCCACCCTAAGTCTTGGAGTCTCAATAACACCTTTAGGCAAGAAGTAATCTAAATTTTCTGGACTGTTACTCACCATGGCATAAATCCTCATTTTAAGGTCTCCCGTTTGGTGTAAACTGTCTATGATTTCTATGACATCCCTATTCAAACCAGCGTCATTTACAGTGGTTAACCCGTAAGAAAAGGCAATACGCTGTGCGTCTTTTAAGGCGGTAACTATATCTTGTACCGTTGGCTTTGGCATAACAGCGTCTACGAGTGCCATTGGATTGTCTACCAATATCCCTATAAGTGTGCCGTTTTCCTTTTCTATACTCCCTCCAACTACCTCAGTATCTATAGTAATTCCAGCTAAATCCAATGCGGCCTGGTTCACTAAATACGCATGTCCGTCTACCCGTTCTAAGGCAACTGGTGTATCTGGAAACAAGGCGTCCAATGCATCTTTAGTAGGGTATTTTTTTTCTTCCCAGTCATTCTGATCCCATCCCCTACCTCTAATAAATACTGCAGGTTTCTCGTCGTGGAATGCCACTACCCTGTCCAGTACTTCTTGGTAACTTTTTGTCCCCACCAAGTCTACCACTTGTTGGTTTTGCCCCAAACCGTAGAAATGACAATGGGCGTCAATCAATCCGGGCGTAACGGCTTTACCTTGGGCATCTATAACATTTGAAGCTTTATACTGCTTTTGGAGCGTTTCTGTCTCACCTACAGCAACAAAACGACCCTGGTGTACGGCAAAAGCAGTAGCGGTCTTTTGAGCATCATCTACAGTATAAACTTTGGCGTTCACCACCAAAAGGTCTACAGACTCTTTAGGGCTACAGCCAACGGCTAGTGCAGTAATTGCAATAAAAAATAAAGATTTGTACAATGTCATGTTATAGGGGTTTGGTTTAATAATTTAAATACACTGCTAAAAGCAACTAAAGATAGGGAACTGAGGTCAAAAAGAAAACCTATAAATCAAATCGGTACTGTGCTCCTGCCATTACAATCCTCGGGGGAGCAACAAAAGCAGACCAGAGTGCATAGGTACTGCCTGTGAGGTTACTGCCTTTGACAAAAACAGACAGCCTTTCATTGGCCTGATAATACAATTGAGCGTCTAATCTGTGAAATCCTGGCAATTCGAAAACTTCAGAAGGCAATGGTCCAGGAACAACAAATTGCACCATCTGACTGGACCTGGCAGTCCTCACTCCTGTATAATTCCAGGAGCCATTTAATGTAAATCGGGTTAAAAAGTCGTATTCCAACTGAATTCTCGCGCTTTCTTTGGGTAAATGCCAAGCCTCTTGGGCTGATGCGCTAGTATAATTAAAACGGTGGTAGTGTCCAGAAAGGCTTAAGCCCTGCAATGGAGCAGCTGCTATAGAAACGCCCAAGCGCTGGGTATCTATTGCATCATAGACCACCTCAAAACTATTGCCATAATTAAATTGTTTCTCAAATGTATTTAAATAATTCTTGGGATTCTGAACAAACAATGCCTGGTTGTTTGTGCTGTTTTCCATCCAGGACAAGGCGTAAGAAAAAGCAGACCCCCCTCCTTTTATACCTAATTCAAATGCATAACGCTGGTCAGAAGGAAGCACTTCTAGGGAAGGAGACACAAAGGGATTCTCCATAACAAATGAGGCGTAATCATTTAAGTTAAAATCTCCGCTAAGACTGGCAAAAGCAGTAACGAAATCTGTCAAAAGGGCGTATTGTCCATAAATATCTGGGTAAATTTTTAGCCCATTGGAGTAGATTATTTTTGATCCTAGCTTAAACAAGGCATCGGCGCCAGCCAATTCAATAACAGGATTTAAGGCCAGTTTATGGAATTGGTAGTCCAATCCATTGCTTTGATCAAAAGAAGACAAGGGTGGGGTATTAAACTGCCCTCCCCTAAAGTTGTAACTGGCATTCCAAAACAGTGGTTTATCTCCAAGCATTAAGCGTCCATTCCCATGAACATTAATTTTCTGGGCGTTGGATTGGGTGGCATCTCTAAAATCGCCCCCCATGATACTCAAGGACTCCAACGCGCCTTTGTCTTGACTAAAAGATCCAAAGATTTCAGAAGAGAAATAGTTTTGTTGCAAATCATATACCGGAACCGCTATTGACAGCTGCGCTATTCCGCCTTGCATGCTTGGCATTCCATACCAGGAATAGGCCATATGTTGGAGCGACGCCCCAGCCTGGTAATGTTTTTTACGTTTGGAAAAATGATAACGCCCCATTAATTGGGTGTTAAAAAAATTGCTGTCCCAATCTACAGCAGGTAGGTCTTGTAACATGCTGTTGTGCATGAGTTGCAGTCCAATATGGCTGTATCTAGATTTTTTTATCTGACTGTCTGCCCAAAGTTCTGCCGTACTCCTACTCCCTAAACCTAAATGGACTAAGGTATTATATTTCTTTGGCGCTTTCTCAGAGGGCAAAGCATCTGGGGCTGCAAGCTGTGGGGTAAAATTAGACGCCACAGGAAATTCTTTAATGGGGTACACTAGGGTTCTTTTTTTGTCCCAAGAAAGCTGTTTCAGGATTGGTGCTATAAGGGGCTTAGCCCCTATTAAAATGACTGGCGCATAGTTCTTCACCACAGTCACAGACTCTGTGCCAATGTTTTGGTCCTGAGCCAAAAGAGGGTTTGAAGCCAATAAAAAGAACCCTAAAAAGTATATATTCTGTTTAAGCATCTGTATCATCATTTAATTTGGCGTCTTCTAATTGGGCTATTTTTGTTTCTGCTTCCCTAATTAATTCTGGGTATTGTGGAAAATTTTCTAATACATTCTGCCACAAATACTGGGCCTGAAATAAATCTTCTAAAGCATAAAAATTATCTCCCATAAGCAACAGCCCTTTAGCAGACCACAACTTAAAGGACCCATAATCACTGGCCAGTTCAAGCACCAATTCATTGGAAGCCTCATAATTTGCCGACGCATTTTTATAGTAGGCCAGCCAATACAAAGATTCTGCCACCAAGGCCCCTGAAGCGGAACCTCTAAGTGATTCATAAGCTGCAATGGCCGCTTGAGTATCTCCTTTATTATTTGCTCCTCTAGCCAACATAATTTGTGCGTCTTGCTTTATTTCTTCTGGCACCTCAGCAAGAGCCATAACCTCTTGGGCATAGGTTAAGGCAGCTTCTAAAGATTGGTCCTCATAACTCAAACGCATGAGATTAGACAAGGCATAGGCCTTGTTCGCTGGGTCTTGTGACCTAGACAACAATTGTTTTAAAGGGGTTTCTGGATTTTCCCCTAAGCCGTTTTCTAATTGCAGTTTTATATAAGCCACTAAAGCTGCTTCTGCGTGTATAGACTGTGCCTTGGCAACAATATTATAAAGCGGAAATGCTTTGCTATCTTGAGCTGTCTCGGTATATAAAAGCGCTAAATTATAACTGATACTTAAAGCATTTGCTCCATTGGGAAAATCTTTTAAATACTGTTCGAATTTGCTGATTTGTTCTGCTTGACTCAGAGATCCCAAAGTCCTGTTTAATTGATCATAGGTCTGTTTTTCTAAAGAGGCTTCAGATTCTTGGGGCAAATTAAACTGGCCCACCCATTTTCTGTAATCACTTAAACGCCCCTGATCAATATAAATTCGTTTGGCTGCAGAAACAGCTTGAGAAAAAGAAGCCGATTTTGGAAAACGATTCACCAAGTCTTGGAGTGTTTTTAAAGACGCGTCTGCTTGTGATAAATTAAACTGTAACAATCCTTTTCTAAGCATGGCCTGAGGCAGTAGGTCACTATTGGGAAATTCCTTTATAAGAAGGTCAAAATAAGTGATTGCCTCTGAGTTTCTTTCTTGTGCTGCTTCACTAAGTCCCAATTCAAAATAGACTTTTGGCAGATAACTGTGCCCTGGAAAACGGGTAGAAAAGGATACCAATAAGGCTATTTTTTTTGCTGTGTTTCCATTTAATCCTTGTGCCATAGCCTCGTTGAATAAAGCATAAGGGACTGCTTGGGGCTGCTCCCGCGCTACGGATACATAACTAGAAATGGCTTTTGAAAATTGGCCACTGCTGTAATAGGCGTCTGCTATTCTCAGGGCTGCTTGGTTCCGCTCTGTCTCCAATTCAGTCATTGACTGGGTCTGGCTTATAAATTGCTTAAAAGCAGTAATGGACTTTGTAAATTCTTTTGTTTTAAAAAAAGCATATCCCTTTTGGTAGGGGAGTAATAAGCGCAATCGATCCGGCAATAGCGATTCATTTTTTATGGCTGCTAAATAGTCAAATGCATTAGAATACGCATAGGTTCTTAGGGCTAGTTCGGACTGCCAAAAAAGCGCTTCTACCGCTGCTTCTGAATAGGTGTCTAGGGCAATAAGTGCCTCAAAATAGCCTTGAGCCAAAGTCATTTGTTTTTGGTCAATGGCCATGAGTCCTGCCTGTAAGCCTATCTGTTGTCTGGCCTTTATATCGTTTGGATTCCGTTGGGCCAAAAGCGCCAAAGCGCCCTTGAAGTCCCCCTCTGACAAACTGGCCTCCAGAAGTAATTCCTCTAGTGATGCTGTTCTTGAATCTTTTGGATAAGCCCTGATAAATTGGTCAAAAACTTCCTGAAGGGATGCATAAGGGTTCCCAATTTCATAGCTGAGTTGGGCATAATTATAGCGGGCTTCTTTTTGAATTTCTATGTTAAAATTAAGGTCTGCCGCTCGCTTAAATGCATTGAGTGCCTGCGATTTTTGGCCTTCTTTTAAATAAGCTGCAGCCAACAAATAATAAGCGTTCTGAACCAAAACTGTTTCTTGGCTGAGAATCTTATTGAGCTGGGCAATGGCTTCTTTTGATTGGCCCGTTATATAATAACAATACCCTAATTGATAGTAATCCTCTGCACGCCAAACCCTTCTATTCCCCCTATAATCTAGTAAATACGGGATGGCTTTTTCATACTGCTGAAGGCTAAAATACGCCTCTCCTAATACCTTACTCAACTGGGAGACTTCCGATCTATTGGCCTTGGGCAAGTAGCCTATTGCAGACTGAATGGCAGACTGATAGTTGCCTTCTCTAAAATAAATGTCGGCCTTAAAATAAGGAAGCCTGTCTGTTTTTAAACCTGAAAAATCACTTTGAAACAAATCCTTAGCAATTTTATAATCTCCAGAGGCATAGGCCATATAGGCTTTGTAATAAACAACTGCTTTTGCATAATCGCTGCTAACTAATATTTTACTAAACAGATCTTCTGCGGCTGTGTAGTCTTCACTCGCGAATTTACAATAGCCATAATAAAAATAATAATCCTGTTGTTCCTTTGTGGAAAGACCTCCAATAGTGACTTTTTGAAACCAAGGCAATGCTTTTGAATATTGGCCTACCTTAAAAAAAGCCCCCCCTGCTTTAAAATAAATCTGATTGGCCCCTAAGGCATTCGGGTAGTTTTTTACAAAATCTGAGGCGAGAGATATGGCTTTAGAATCTTCCATGCCAATGGCAGCCAACACCTCTATTTCTGCCGCTTTTTGGGCCACCACTTTATCTGGATGGTCTTTTAAATCAACCACTATCGCTGCCACCACAGAATAGCGTTTGCCTTGAAGCCATTGTTGGGCCACATTCAACTGTTGTTGGGCATGAGAATCTCCTAAATGAACTTGTGCTAAAAGGGAGATAGGTGCTAATAACAGCACTAATAAACAACGACTAAAAAGAGACAATCTCATGGACATAACACTATTAAAAAGGGAACTCACAATCTAAACGCTTCATTTTTAATTAAAGTATAAAGGAACGGAAAATTAAAAAACCTAGAGCGGGTTACAAAAGAACTTAGTACATTTATATCCACAATTTTAACAGATGCCCACGCCAATTTTAGACATTCAACACGCGACAATTTTTCAGGATCAAAATATGGTCCTTCAGGATGTTTCCCTTCGCCTAGAAAAAGGGACTTTCACTTACCTGATTGGAAAAACAGGAAGCGGAAAGAGCAGCCTAATGAAAACGCTTTACGGAGAAATTCCTCTAAAGCAGGGCTCTGGCCATATTGTAGGCATTAATTTGGTTGGCCTCAAAGAGGCCGATATTCCTTTTCTAAGGCGTAAAATAGGCATTGTATTCCAAGACTTTAAACTCCTTCCAGACAGATCTGTTTTAAACAACCTGCTCTTTGTACTCAAAGCTACCGGCTGGACAGACACTTTAAGGATGGAAGAAAAAGCCAATGATGTATTGGATAAAGTAGGCATGAAAACCAAAGGCTTTAAATACCCCCACGAACTCTCCGGCGGGGAGCAACAACGAATTGCCATTGCCAGGGCGCTACTCAATGACCCTGAATTGATCTTAGCAGATGAACCTACTGGAAATCTGGACCCTCAAACAAGTGCAGAGGTCATGAAAGTCCTCACAGAGATTCACCAAAATGGCAAAACCATTTTAATGGTCACCCATGACTATGCACTGCTTTTAAAATTCCCCTTCAAAACCCTAAAATGCGAAGACAGCAAAATCTTTGAGGTGGTTCAAAAAGCGCTGTGATATTTTTTTTGTTTCTTTGTTTTGCTAAAGCACTACGCATACATGGAAGTACTAGGAATAGACATTGGAGGTTCGGGAATTAAAGGCGCATTGGTCAATACACAAACTGGGGCCATGCTTACAGATCGGTTTAGAATCCTTACACCTAGCTCCAGAAAGCCAGAAGAAATGGCAGAGGTAGTAGCACAAATTGCCAAACACTTCGATTATTCAGGACCCATTGGCGTGGGTTTTCCCAGTATTGTAAAAAAAGGCATTTGCAAGAGCAAAGGAAACCTTCACAAATCATGGGTAGGCGTTAATATCATTGGTCTTTTTGAAAGACATACAGGCGCTAAGGTATTTGTAAACAATGATGCAGACGCTGCAGCCACTGCAGAAATGGCTTTTGGAGCCGGTAAAGACAAAAAAGGACTGGTCATGATGGTCACCATTGGAACGGGACTTGGCAGTGGCGCTTTTCTAGACGGGAAGCTCATTCCCAATTTTGAGTTGGGACAGATTCCTTATAAAAGTTACGATAAGATTGAGTTGTGGGCATCGGCGGCAGCCAAAGAAAAAGAAATGCTCTCCTTTAAAAGATGGGCCAAGCGATTCAATACTTTTCTAGAATACGTAGAGATTATATGCGCACCAGACCTCATTATTGTTGGGGGCGGAACTTCCAAGGATTGGGAACGATTTTCTGAACACATCTCTATTGAAACCCCTATTTTACCTGCTGAATTTTTAAATCAGGCGGGGATTATTGGTGCGGCTATGGGCGCGGTACAGAAATAGTCATATCACTATTTTAAAAATAAAAAGGCCCGCTAAAAGCGGGCCTTTTCTATACATTCAAATTGCGATTAGGCAATTTTATTTCTCTTTCTATCTACTTCTGTAAGGTGTATTTTTCTCAACCTTAAGAACTTTGGTGTTACCTCTACGTATTCATCTTTTTGGATGTATTCTAAAGCCTCTTCTAAAGAGAATTTAATAGCAGGTACAATCTTAGCCTTGTCGTCTGCTCCAGAAGAACGTACGTTAGAGAGCTTCTTTGTTTTGGTTACGTTAACCGCCATGTCGTCTCCACGAGAGTTCTCACCAATCACTTGGCCTTCATAAATATCTTCTCCTGGATCTACGAAAAACTTACCTCTATCCTGAAGTTTATCTATTGAGTAAGGGATGGCTTTTCCTAATTCCATAGAAACTAGTGATCCGTTTTGTCTCATTGGAATGTCGCCTTTCATAGGCTGATACTCCAAAAACCTGTGCGCCATAATAGCCTCACCTGCAGTAGCCGTTAATAATTGGTTTCTAAGTCCAATAATACCTCTAGAAGGGATTAAAAACTCACATACCATTCTCTCTCCCTTGGCTTCCATAGAAGTCATTTCTCCTTTTCTCATTGAAACCATCTCTACTGCCCTTCCAGAAACTGATTCTGGTAAGTCAATAGTCAAGAACTCAATAGGCTCACATTTAACACCATCAATTTCTTTGATAATTACTTGAGGCTGACCAATCTGAAGCTCGTAGCCTTCTCTTCTCATGGTTTCAATAAGTACAGAAAGGTGCAATACCCCACGTCCAAAAACCAAAAACTTGTCTGCTGAATCTGTTTCGTTTACCCTTAGGGCTAAATTCTTCTCTAGCTCTCTGGTCAAACGCTCTTTGATGTGTCTAGACGTTACAAACTTTCCATCTTTTCCAAAGAATGGGCTGTCGTTAATAGTAAACAACATACTCATAGTGGGTTCATCTATGGCAATAGACGCCAATTTTTCTGGTGCCTCGAAATCTGCCACAGTATCTCCTATCTCAAATCCTTCAATACCTACTAGGGCACAAATATCTCCAGCTATTACCTCTGGTACTTTTAAACGGCCCAAGCCTTCAAAAGTATACAATTCCTTAATTCTTGATTTTACAATACTTCCATCTCTTTTAACCAAAGAAATGGGCTGGCCTTCTTTTAAAGTACCTCTCTGTAAACGACCAATCGCGATTCTTCCCGTAAATGAAGAAAAATCTAAAGAGGTAATTAACATTTGCGTATTTCCTTCCTTCACTTCAAAGGTTGGAATATGCTCAATGACCATATCTAAAAGGGGCTCTATATTTTCTGTAATATTTTTAGGGTCGTCGCTCATCCAGTTGTTCTTAGCTGAACCGTAAACAGTTGGAAAATCTAACTGCCACTCTTCTGCACCCAATTCATACATGAGGTCAAAGACTTTTTCGTGTACCTCTTCTGGTGTACAGTTTTCTTTGTCTACTTTATTGATCACCACACAAGGTTTTAATCCCAAGTTAATGGCTTTCTGTAATACAAATCTAGTTTGAGGCATGGGTCCTTCAAAGGCATCTACCAATAATAACACACCATCTGCCATGTTTAAAACACGTTCTACTTCACCACCAAAATCTGCGTGACCTGGAGTGTCAATAATATTAATCTTAGTTCCTTTGTATTGAACTGAAACGTTTTTAGAAACAATGGTAATTCCGCGTTCTCTTTCTAAATCGTTGTTGTCTAGAATGAGGTCTCCTGTTTGTTGGTTATCACGAAATAACTGACAGTGGTACATGATTTTGTCTACCAAGGTAGTTTTACCGTGGTCTACGTGGGCAATAATGGCAATGTTCTTTGTATTAGACATAAAGTGCTTATTTATAGATTACTTAGCTCCGCTAAGCGCGCGCAAAGATACTCCTATTTTTAATCAGGTGGGTAATTAATTTGCTTTTTTATTGTTTTAAGCCTGTTCGTTGCGGGATTAGTTTGCCTGAGTGAAAGAAAGCCTTGGGTGTAAATAGATAAAAAAGGAATATCTTTGCCCTTTAAAACAGTTCTTATGCAATTAGATTTAATTCCACAGATTAAACACACTAAAAGTGATAATTTCTTTCTTTTATCTGGTCCTTGTGCCATTGAAGGAGAAGATATGGCGCTTAGAATTGCAGAGAAAATTGTTCGTATAACAGGCGCTTTAGAGATTCCTTATATCTTTAAAGGAAGTTTTAAAAAAGCCAACCGCTCTAGGGTAGATTCTTTTACCGGTATTGGAGATGAAAAGGCCTTAAAAATTTTACAAAAAGTATCTCAGACCTTTGGCGTACCCACAGTTACAGATATTCATGAAATATCAGATGCCGCTTTAGCCGCACAATACGTAGACGTATTACAGATACCTGCTTTTTTAGTAAGACAAACAGACTTAGTGGTGGCAGCTGCTAAAACAGGAAAAGTAGTGAACCTTAAAAAGGGGCAGTTCATGAGCCCAGAGAGCATGAAACATGCCGTTCAAAAAGTATTGGACAGTGGAAATAATCAAGTAGCCATTACCGACAGAGGTACCATGTTTGGCTACCAAGATATGGTGGTAGACTTTAGGGGAATACCCACCATGAAAGCCTACGCACCTGTTGTATTAGATGTAACCCACTCTTTACAACAACCCAATCAAACTTCCGGCGTGACTGGCGGCAGACCAGACATGATTGAAACCATCGCAAGGGCCGGAATTGCTACTGGAGCCGACGGCATATTTATTGAAACCCATTTTGACCCCTCTAACGCCAAAAGCGACGGAGCGAACATGCTTCATTTAGACCACCTAGAAAGACTACTGACCAATTTAGTGGCTATCAGAAAAACTGTTCGGGGCCTTAAGTAGGCCTATTTCCCATTGACATAAGACGCTAGATAGCTGTAGCGATCTGTGAGCTTTCCGTTTTTGGTCATTTGAGCCCTTGCTAAAACACCGTCTTTATCTCCATTAAAAAATGCAGGAATTACATGGGTTAAAAAAGCAGCGCCAAAACCCTCAGAGGCATCTCTTGGCAATTCACAAGGAAGGTTGTCTACTGCCATAACAGCTATGGCATTTGGGTCCATAAAATCTATTTCTTTGCCTGTCTCTCTGTCTATGCCATAAATTGGATCTGCAATGGTACTCGCCCTAAGGGTTGTTGGAATTGGGTGACCAATATCGCAGCTCACATCTGCTATTACAGACACTTTAAAATGAGGACCCTGAATGTCTTTGAGTTTAAAAAATGCTGGAGCCCCTTGACCGTAAAAATGTCCTGCAATAAAAACATCTGCTTCTTCGGTGTAGGGTAAAAAGTTCGAGACATAAGCTTCTGGATTGTCAAAAAAATCCTTTTTGTCGCCAACAAGTCCGTCACTTCGCTTGTTGTATTCTAAGACATCTATCTGCGTATAAACAGGGCCTGTAAAATGCCTTCCCATAAAATGATCCGGACACACTTTCAATACCCCTGCAGCATCTAATAATTCAGCAGCACCACTGCCAACCCTTCCTACTCCTGTAAGTACTACTTTAATTGGAGGGAGTGTAACCGACTTAATAGCAGCTATAAGTGCCTCTAGATCCCTTAAATCACTGGCTTTAGGCAATTCAAACAATTCATGCTTTAAGCCATAGGTTCTTAGGCCATTATAAGCACCTACCAATCCTGCATACCTTCCAAAAGCAACGAGTCTTTGGCCTCTGGCCGACGTAATGACCTCATGGTCAAAAAGACTGATGTTTTTTTCCAGCACCGCCCTTAATAAATCCCTGTTATAAGCTTGCTTTTTAATCGTATGAGAAAAGAAAAAGTATTTTTTATTCGCAATAAGCGCCTCAATAGGAACTTCTTTAACCCCTAAAAGCACTTCACAGTCTTCCATTGAAGCGGAAACAAGCAGCCCTTTTTCTTGATATTCATGGTCTTTAAAAACCCTTATATCCGAGGGCTCTACAATTATTTGTGCATTAGAATACTCATCCTTAATGACTTGACAAAATTCAGGCGTAAGTACAACTCTTTTGTCCGGTGGATTTTTTCGCTCTTTGATAATACCAAAAGAAGTCATAGGCTTTATTTTATTCCTCTAATTTAAGAGGATTTCGCTGGCTTGGCAAACTTTTTACTAACTTTGCCGGTTCCTACGGGGCCGACCGGTTTTGACAGCGAGGCCAATTGGGATGTAAGCATGCCGAGCGCTGAATTACAGCTCGTAAATCTCATTTTTCACACTTTTAATAGGCGAGAATAACTACGCTCTAGCTGCTTAATCCGAATTATAGTAGGATTTAGCCACGTCCTTACAAGGTAGGGAGGCCAGATGTTCCTGAGAAGCCCTTGTTGTTGGCGTCTCAATCCGGAACACCATCAAAAGCAACATAGAGAGATTAAGGCTTCGGTAATCTCTTAAAACTAAAGAAGCTAAGGTTGTGTTGGGCGGTTTTCGGTCAGGCACCTCACGAAAATCAATCGAAAACTAAGCATGAAGAAAGCATTGTAATTGCTTGTTTGGACGAGGGTTCGACTCCCTCCGGCTCCACTTTAAAAGCCTATAAACTCAGTGTTTGTGGGCTTTTTTATTTTATATTGTACAGTATTTGTACGGTACAATAAATTTTAAAACTAAAACATTACTAAACCAAACTGTTGGACATAGATTTAGGAAAATAGTTCTTTTACTTAAAAAAGAAATTGAAATTTTATATGATTTTATTCATATTTATTCTTCTCAAAAATCATACAGTGCTGCCAAGGAAGATTATCAATGTTTTCTTTTAATTTAAATCCAGCTGCATTCATTTCTAGAACAGATTGTTTTTCTGTCATTTTATGAATATTTTTAATGGGGACATTTGAATCTTCACCTCGGTACTCTATTAAAAAAAGTAATCCATTAGGCTTTAAAGCATTTTTTATAGATTCAATCATTTCTAAAGGATAACTGAACTCATGATATACATCTACTAATAAAACTTTATCTAGCGAGTGCTTAGGCAAATGGATGCCTTTCTCAGATCCAAGAATTGTCTCAATATTCAAGATCCTATTTGACTTCTTTTTTAATTCAATTTCATGCAACATTTCAGATTGAATATCTACAGCATAAATTAAACCATTTTCAGCCAATGACGCCATCTTAAAGGCGTGATATCCAGAACCTGCACCTATATCTGCAATATGATCAACAGATTTAATCTTCATGTTTTTTATCAATGCAGAAACATCTTCTTCTTTTTCTCTTTCTGATCTCTCCAGCCAATCAATTCCTTGAAATCCCATTACATAGGCAATTTCTCTGCCCATATACCATTTCCCTATGCCATTAAAATCACCTGTTTTGTAGGTGTATTTGGCATCTTTTTCGTCTACTTGTGCTAATGATTTAGCGGAGATTAAAAAGCAACTAATAAAGAAGATAAGTGTAAATGTATTTTTCATATTGAACACCTTTGGTTGATTAAACATAACATATTCATATTATTTATTCTAAGGAGTTTATATAACCTAACTTCACAGAATGAACTTCACAAAATTTATAATTTTAGCATTTAATTCTTTATCAATTTTAGGCATAATAATATTAACTTTTATCTTTTTCATATAACAAGTGCATCACTTTCCTCTAATTCACAAACTTTTTTTCTTTTTTAAATTAAAATAACCGTATGAAAAAGCTATTCTTATTATTATTATTTTCTACTTTATTTCAAAGTTGTTCTGGTTACAAATCAATAGATTACAATAACATAGAAAACGAAAAAAAACAAAAGTTCAAGGTCTTAAAGCTAGATAAAGAAAATATTAAGGGGAAGTTAATTTCTAAAAATGAAAAATTAATTGTTTTAGAAACTAAAGTTGGACTACAAACAATTACTAAAGAAGAAATTTATGATGTTAAAGTTAAAAAATTCTCATTTTTAAAATCTTTAGGATTAATTATCGTAACACCTTACGGACTTATTTTCCTTTTCCTGGCGAATGTAAGTCCATTAAAACTTCTTGACAGATCTAATGATTAGCATTTTAAAAAGGTTTTATCTTGCCAAAGTTCGGATTTTGAATATATATCTGAAGAGGCTTCTATTAAGGGGCTATCTTTTCACTTTGTGACAACCAAGAAAGAATCCACCATCTGTTCCCATCGTGATATAATTGAATACTACTTATGCCTTTTTCTAGAAATATTCCATCGGCTTTTTCTTTTATTCCAAAAGTGCTCCAAACGTTTGCGATGTTGCCAAATTGGTGAGTATCTCTTTCAATTTCATACTCCCAAATTCCTGATTTAGTTTTTGCTGAATTTTCGTGAAGATCATACACATTCTCTATATCATTATAGATTTTTTTGTCATAACTAGAAGAAAATAGTATCAAAGCATTTTTATAATGTAAAGATTTATCTCTTTTGAAGTTTATTAGTTCACCAGCAGGACCAGACATAATTTCATAATATGCTTTAATGATACCATCAATGGTTTCTACATCTGCTTTTAAAGGGTAATCCTTTTTATCTGGCTCTTGCGCATTAGTTAGTAAGCATGAAAAAAGAAACAAGGGTAGTAGTTTAATGAGTTTATTGTTCATGATAATTTTTTATAATAAAATTAAAGTGTGTAATGATAGGCTATTTGTTTATCTAAAAGCCTTAAATTATTTTTAATCGTTAAACATTAACCTTAAAGTAACTGTCAATATCAATAACTTAACAATGGGTTTTTTTATTTTTGTTATTTTTAATACTATGGAAGTGCTATTCAATCCTTTATTTATTACCCTTGGAAGTTGTGGCGTAATTTTTATTGTCATGGGATATTTCATGAGCAAAAATCCACCAAAGGAGATCAATGGCCTTTATGGATACAGAACACCTAGATCCATGAAAAATCAAAAAATATGGGATTATTCCCAAGTGTACAGTGCCAAAGTAATGATGAAGTACGGAGGGTATTTTTTATTGCTTTGCCTCCCTGGGTACTTTATGGATATTGCACCGGAAATAGCTACTGGATTGGGACTTTTAATCTTATTAATAGGTGTCGCTTTAATGATCTTTCAAGTAGAAGGACAACTGAAAAAGTGGGAAAGCAAAAATAAGGTCTAAAAATAATTTATTTCTTTTGCCCAAAAATAAAGCCCAATAAGACAAGTATTAATACAATACAGACAGCGGCAAATACCCCTATCATAACAATACCGTTACTCCAATCTACTAATGGTAATATAAGTGATCTCATTTCCTTGTGTTTTAAAGCACTAAGATATGGGATGGACTGAGATGGAAATATGATAAATATCAGCCTTCTCATAGAGAAGGCTCATAAACTTTTACAGGGAAGAAGGACAGACGTAATCTGAAGTCTTAGCCCCAGACTCCTGAAGGCTCTTAAACCCTCCAGCTACGTCTATTAAATTGTGAATACCCCTGCTTTTTAAAATGGAAGAGGCTATCACAGAGCGGTACCCTCCTGCACAATGCACCAAGAAGTCGCCTTCTGAGGGGAAGGATGATAAGTGGTCATTTAATGCGTCTAAAGGAGCTGTTTCTGCTGACAATAAGTGTTCAGAAAGGTATTCTGGCGTATTTCTTACGTCAAATACATCTTGGTTGTTTTTCTCTACTCTTTCAATGGCTTCTGCTGCTGAGATGGAGTGAATTTGATCTACCTCCTTACCACTCGCTTTCCAAGCGTCAAAACCGCCTTCTAAATAACCAATGGCATGGTCAAAACCAACTCTGGAGAGTCTGGTAATGGCTTCTTCTTCTCTACCCTTTGGAGTTACAAGTAAAATGGGTTGCTTAACGTCTGCAATTAGGGCACCTACCCATGGGGCAAAAGAGCCATCTAATCCTATAAAAATGGATCTTGGCACAAATCCTTTTACAAAATCTGATTGGTGGCGCACATCTAAAACAATGGCTTCTGTTTCGTTTGCGGCTGCCTCGAAAGCCTCTGGAGATAGTGGTTTTATGCCACGCTCTAGTACTTTGTCAAAATCTTCATAGCCTTCCTTGTTCATTTTAACGTTTAAAGGAAAGTATTTTGGGGGTGGCATTAAGCCGTCAGTAACTTCTTTGATGAATTCTTCTTTAGTCATGTCGGCCCGAAGGGCATAGTTCATTTTCTTTTGGTTTCCTAGACTGTCTACTGTCTCCTTCATCATGTTTTTACCGCAAGCAGATCCCGCTCCATGTGCTGGATATACGGTAATACTATCTGCCAAAGGCATGATTTTAGTCCTAAGGCTGTCGAATAGTGTTCCAGCCAAATCTTCTTGGGTCATGTGGGCCGCTTTTTGTGCCAAATCTGGACGCCCTACATCTCCTAAAAAGAGGGTGTCTCCAGAAAAAATTGCATGGTCTTTCCCCTGGGCATCCCTTAGTAAAAAGGTGGTGCTCTCCATAGTGTGACCTGGTGTGTGCAAAGTCACAAAAGTAAGGTCTCCTAGTTTAAATTCCTGACCATCTTTAGCAATAAGTGCTTCAAAAGTAGGATTGGCCAGCGGTCCATAAACAATGGTGGCGCCAGTTTCTTTAGCCAAAGTTACATGCCCACTCACAAAATCTGCATGAAAATGGGTCTCAAAAATATATTTAATTTTTGCATTATTGGCTTTGGCCTTTTCAATATAAGGCCCTACTTCTCTAAGGGGATCTATAATGGCTACTTCACCATTAGACTCTATATAATAAGCGCCTTGCGCCAAGCATCCGGTATAAATTTGTTCTATTTTCATGCCTTTTATGTTTTGTTATTGTCAAAAGTATTCAATAAAGTCAGTATGCTTTGTAACATCTGTTACCAAAGGTGTTTTATAAATCAATCACGGTAATGTCATTTCTGTGCATGGAAATCTTACCTTCATTTTCTAACTTTTTCAAAAGTCTTGAAATCACTACCCTAGAGGTGTGCAAGTCATAAGCTATTTCCTGGTGAGTAGCATGAATATGATCATCTCCTGTGACTTTAGCTTTGTCTTGAAGGTGTTTTAAAAGACGATCGTCCATTCTAAGAAATGCCAAAGTATCTACCGTATGCAATAATTCCTTCATTCTCGCATGATAGCTGTCCAATACAAATTGCTGCCAGGTCTTATATTTAGCCATCCATTGCTCCATTTGAGCTACGGGAACCATAATAATCTCCGCATCTGTTTCCGCTACAGCTCTAATGTCACTCTTAGTTCCTCCCATACAACAAGAAAAACTCATGGCGCAGGTGTCTCCTTTCTCAATAAAATAGAGGAGCAGCTCATCTCCTTGATCGTCTTCTCTCATGATTTTAATGGCGCCTGAAAGCAATAAAGGCATGTGGCTAATAATCTCGCCTATTTCAATAAGCTGCTGTCCTGGGGCTACTTTCTTTAAACTCCCATATGCAAGAATTTCTTTCATTAATGGTGGCTCAAAAAGAAAACCATAATGTTGTTCTAGTGCTTCTTTAAACATAAAATTATGGATGTAAAAGTCTGTAAATTAAGACAGCTGTTCTTTGTGTCAGTGCCTCTATAGTTTTTAAGTTCACCGTTTCCTGAGGGGTATGTGCGCCAGTTCCCATAGTGCCTAAGCCGTCTAAACAGGCTACATAATTAGTCACGAATGAGGTGTCTGCCGCCCCTCTTTTTCCAGGATCATAAGCCAAAACGGCTCCTTGATTTAGGTCTAAGCTTACTTGGTTTAACTGGGCTAAAAGCGCAATATTCTGCGGTGTTGGTGGCATGGCCGGATAACTGTCAGTGAAAGATATTTCCGCAGTAGTTTGTGGGAGGTTTCTACTAATCACTTCCCTCATTTTATTTCTAGCGCTGTCTTTTTGAGCTTCGGTAATAAACCTCAACCCTCCTTGAACAGTAGCCGTCTGTGCCACTACATTACTTTTTCCAAAAGCGGTAGCGTTTCCTGTAAGTGGGTCAATACTGGTAAAGGTTCCCCCTACCATCATTCCTGGGTTAAAAGTCAGTAAGTCTGGGCCTTTAACCTGTTGGTAAAAATCATTTAAAATTCTGCCCATTTCAAAAATGGCACCAGCTCCAGTGCGTTCACTGAAAACACCCGAGGAATGGGCTCTTTTTCCAGTGGTGGTAACTTTCCATCCAGAAGCACCTCTTCTAGCCACTGTGGCGTAATTAAATCCTGTAGATGTTTCAAAACCTAGGGCAATATCTGATTTTTTAGCTGCGTCAATGAGATCCTTTCTACTGATAGAAAGCGGCTTCCCTGAACTCTCCTCATCTCCGGTAAAGGCTACAATTACCTGAGTATTTTTAAGTAATCCTTGCTCATTCAGGGCTTTCAAAGCATAGAGAATAATAACGTTTCCCCCTTTCATGTCATTCCCTCCTGGCGCATGGGCAATACTATCATTGATTCTCTCAAAGTTTTGAAAAGGACTGTTTTCTTCAAATACGGTGTCTAGATGACCAATGAGAAGTAACTTTTTCCCCTTTGGCTTTTTAACTGCAGGTGTTTCTGCAAATAAATGCCCTGCCCTATTTAAGGAGTCAGGCATAGAAATCCACCTAGGTTCCATTCCAATAGATTCAAAAGCACTACTAAAAACAGACCCTACCTCTTTTACCCCTTTGAGATTTAATGTGCCACTATTGATATTAACGACCTTTTCTAAAAATAAAATAGCCTCTGAATTGTTTGCAGATACCGAAGCGATGAGCTGCTGCTCTATTTTGTTTTGTATTTGGGCGTTTAGGGAGTGAAAAATAAAACTTACAAGTAGCAGTGAGACTAAGAATGGTTTACTCATGGTGGTTCATTTGTTATTTAGAGGTTCAATTTACTAAAATTAGTACAAAGCTTTTAAAGTGTTTAGTCAAATTTTAATGCTTTAACCACAGAAACCTTAGACACAATGAAAGAAGGAAGTAATAGCATTAAGGAACTAAGTAAGAGTACCAGCGCATTTAAACCCAAAACAATAGATACATCCATAAATACTGGAATTTCTCTAATGTAATATTCTTTAGGGTTTGGAAACTGAAGCCACTTAAAGCGGTCTTGCAGATAAATAATCGCTAAGCCTATAGTATTACCAACCAACAAACCAAGGCCAATTAAGTAAATGGCCTGATACAGAAATACTTTTCTTACCGTCCAATCTGCAGCTCCCAAAGCCTTGAGAATACCAATCATAGGAGTGCGCTCAAGAATGAGGACTAAAAGTGCCGTAACCATATTAATTCCTCCAACCAAAATCATTATCCCAATGATGAGAATCATGTTAAAATCGAAAAGAGAAATCCATTCAAAAATATTGTAATAGCGTTCTTTTACCGAGCGCACATCTAAATCTGATTGGGTGGCTGCATAGACTTCTGCTGTTTTTTGGTCTATTTTATCAAAATCCGATACAAATACTTCAAAAGCACTTATTTGGTCTGCTTCCCAGCCTGAAATTCTTTGTAAATGCCTCAAATCTACAAAAATGTAACTGCTGTCAAAAGCCTCAAAACCAGAGTCGTAAATCCCCGCTATTTTAAAAATTCGCTGACTTGGGACACTGCTTTTTTGATCGTTTTTTATAAAGAAAGTTCTAAAAGTGTCTCCTGTCTTAAGGGCTAACTTTTGGGCTACTAAATCAGAAATAAGCACTTCATTATTTAGTACGTCTCCGTAATTTGGCAAACGACCACTGATTAAAAAATCTTTAAAAGCAGTCCAATTGTAGTCCGTAGAAACCCCTTTAGCGACAATACCTTCAAAAGTCTCTTCTGTCCTAATAATACCGGGGGTCGTAATGATTCCTTGAATATGGGTAATTCCAGTAACAGACTTAAATTCAGGATAAAAGGATTGCTTTTTTGAAATAGGCGATCCTGAAATATGGGCAGTATTGGTTTCGTAGCTAATTATTTGTAGGTCTCCATTAAAAGCAGCTACTTTTTCCCTAATTTTATAATTCAATCCAAGTCCAGTGGCTACAGATATAAGCATCATCACCATACCAATTGCAATAGCCGCAATAGCAATTTTGATAATAGGAGCAGAAATATGGCTTTTACCATGACCTCCCAAAACAAGCCTCTTGGCTATAAACAGCGATATATTCAAATGAATAAGACTTTTAATACACCCAAAAATACCACTTTATTTATACTTCTATTCGTCCTTTCAGTACCTTTTATACAATGCAGCAGCCAATCGCAATTACCTTTAATAGTTGGCGCCAACAGGACAGAGACTTATTTGCCCTATCTCAAAGGAAAAAATATAGCTGTTGTGGCTAATCCCACCTCTGTGATATTCAAAAACAGTGGGCATTCACAAGGCCACACTCATATAGTGGACTCTTTATTGACATTAGGGGTGAATATAGTCAAGGTATTCTCTCCAGAACATGGCTTTAGAGGAAATATAGATGCTGGAGAAAAGGTGGCAGATGGTGTAGATGCCACTACAGGTATACCCATAATATCTCTTTATGGCAATCAAAGAAAGCCAAGTCCTGAAAGCCTCCAAAATATAGACCTAGTCTTGTTAGACATTCAAGATGTTGGGGTTAGATTTTACACCTATATTGCGACCCTTCAACTCGTTATGCAGGCCTGTGGTGACGCAGGCATTCCCCTCTTTGTACTAGACAGGCCCAATCCAAATGGACATTATGTAGACGGACCAACGATGGAAAAAGCCCACCAGAGTTTTCTGGGAATGACCCCTATACCGCTCGTTTATGGAATGACCATTGGGGAATATTCTAGTATGGTCAACACAGAAGAAGGATGGCTCGGAACAGACAAACATCCAGCACTTTCGGTAGTGGGTCTAAAAAATTACAATAGAGACGTCTCCTACTCACTCCCTATTAGGCCTTCCCCAAATTTACCCAACGACCAGTCCATTGCACTCTACCCGAGTTTAGGATTATTCGAAGGAACCACCATCAATGCAGGAAGGGGAACAGAAGCGCAATTCACCCGCTACGGCGCACCAGAACTTTCTAATAAAATGTCTTTTAGCTATACCCCTGAACCCAATTTTGGGACAAAATACCCAAAACACAGTGGCGAAATTTGCTTTGGAGAAGACTTAGCTGAGATAAATCCTCCTAATTCAGTAGATCTCAATTGGCTGGTGAAAGCATACGCGAATAGCAGTAAGAAAGCACAGTTTTTCCTCACTTCAGGATTCACCAAACACGCTGGAAATGATAGACTTCAAAAACAAATAGAAGCAGGACTCAGTGTAGCTGAGATCAGAAAAAGCTGGCAAAAAGACTTGAACGCCTTCAAAGCTATTAGAGCTAAATACCTCAGGTATTAAAAAGACTTTTTTGAAATCCAGTCCCTGGAATATAAAATGGATAGGACCTTAAATAAAGGATACTACTCTCCAGGAATCTCAGACTTTCTATAAGCGTTAAAAGGAATCTTGAGAAGTTCTTTGAGTGACTTATTGGCTGCTGGATCTGGATAAGTATCTACCCCGTAAACAATCTGATCTATAGGCATGGTAGAAAAAGTACCAAAAAGTCTGTCCCAAATAGAAAATATGTTTCCGTAATTGCTGTCTGTGTAAGGCAGTTGATAATGGTGGTGTATTTTATGCATATTTGGAGATACAATGACCCAACTCAAGAGGGCGTCTGCTTTAGCGGGCAGTTTTATATTGGCGTGATTAAACTGAGAAAAAACTACAGATAAACCTTGATACAACATAATGTAGGCCACAGGAGCACCTACTACAAAAACCGCTAAACAGGTAAATAAAAATCGTACTATGCTCTCTAAAGGGTGGTGCCTATTGGCAGAGGTGGTGTCTACTTCCATATCCGTATGGTGCACTAGGTGAAAGCCCCACAATACACGTACCTTATGTTCTACAAAATGAGCCAGCCAAGCCCCAATTAAATCTAGGAACAATACCCCTACAAATAAGGCCATCCAAAGCGGCATTTCAGGCAACCAATAAAGCAAACCAAACGAATTTTTTGCCGTCCAATCACTGGTGTATAAAAGTAAAAAAGCCAATGGAAAGTTGACTAAAATGGTGGTAATCGTAAAGAAAATATTTACCCCAGCATGTTTGCCTTTATGATAAGACAATTTAAAGAGTGGCAAAATATATTCTAATATCCAAAAAAAAGTAATTCCACCCACCAATATAAGGCTTCTGTGCAAGGGTGGAATGGTTTCAAAATAAGAGATAATCTGTTCCAAAGTGATTTTTTATTTTAAAATTACAACTTTATTTTAATTTTCATAGCCTCAACAACCTGATATGCAGCAGGACAGATGGGAATGTTTTTTTGGGTAATAGCAGTGATCTGATGAAACTTTTTGCGATTTGTATGCGGGAATTCACTGCAAGCTTTGGGTCTGTGATCGTATATACTGCAATAATTATCTGCCCCTAAAAAGGCACAGGGAACTTGTTGCAACACATAATCATTGTCTTCATCTATTTTTAAATATTGTGTCACGAACTGAGCAGATTTCATCTTTAGGTGCTTGGCTATTCTATCAATGTCTGCACGGGTAAAAAGGGGTCCTGTAGTCTTACAACAATTGGCACAACTCAAACAATCAACCTTTTTGAATACTTCATCATGTAATTCTTGCATGGCATAGTCCAATTGCTTGGGGGGCTTTTTTTTAAGTTTTGCAAAATAGGCAGCCGTCTCTTTAGAAGACTCTTTGGCCAGTTTAGGTAATTTTTTTAAAAATTCATCCATAGAAAAAGAACGCCTTTGTGAAATTAGTCGTAATCATTTGGGTTAAAAATAAGACATTTGTAGCGCTCAAAAAATTTAAACCCATGGATGTTTTTGGAAATGCCTTACTAGACTATTGGAATGGAATAGCCCCAAAAAATATTTTGACACACTCCAATCTAGGAGATACAGATGAAATTCCACTTGACTACTTATTTAGGGACTACAAACAAATGCCTGCATTAGAAAAAAAAGCACTTAGCCTATGCAAAGGAACTATATTGGATCTCGGTGCTGGTGCAGGATCTCATAGCTTGTATTTACAAAAACAACAGAAGAGCGTTACGGCTTTAGACCTCTCAAAAGGCGCTGCAGAAGTGTGTAAATTGAGGGGTATTAAAACCGTGATTTGTGAAGATTTATTTGATCACAAGCTTAAATACGACACCATACTTCTTCTCATGAATGGTACTGGTCTGGCTGGAACATTAAAAAATTTGGGGCCTTTTTTAGAGCAGCTTAAAAAACTCTTGAATCCAAATGGGTGTATTCTAGTAGAAGGCACCGATATTTTATATATGTTTGAATCCGATGAGGAAGACGGAGGGTATTGGATCCCAGACCAAGTAGATTATTACGGAGAACTGCGCTTTACAATGCAATATAAGGATCAAAAAACAGCAGAATTCCCTTGGCTCTATTTGGATTATAACACCCTAGCAAGAGCGGCACAATACCACGGATTTGAAACGAATTTAGTGCTGGAGGGACCGCAAGACAACTACCTGGCAAAATTGAGTTTATCCTAAAACACCCTAAGGAATATTGAGGTATTTGTGCGTTTGCAAGGATACTTTCCAAGCTGGATTGGCCATTACAAAATCTACAATCATAGGCACTACCTTATCTTTTACACTCCATTCTGGCTGTAAATACAAGTGACAATTAGGCCCTACTTGAGCTGCCTGCTCTTGGGCAAATTCCAGGTCATGTTTATTAAAAACAATTACTTTAAGCTCATGGGCTTCTTTATAGATGGGTGCCAATGGCAGCTTATTTTTTTTAGGAGACAGACAAATCCAATCCCATTCACCCGTAAGTGTGTAAGCGCCAGAGGTCTCAATATGGGTTTGTAAACCAACCTTTTTTAAGCCAGCTGTTACAGGTCCCATGTCCCAGGTAAGTGGCTCTCCACCAGTAATTACAATGGTTTTATATGGACTAGCGTCTTGTATGATTTTTTCTATCGCCGTTGGCGGATGCCTCTCTGCGTCCCAACTTTCTTTTACGTCACACCAATGGCAACCCACATCACAACCCCCCACCCTAATAAAGTAAGCGGCAGTGCCTTTGTGATAGCCCTCCCCTTGAATGGTGTAAAATGCCTCCATTAAAGGCAAATATATACCCTTGTTCACCGCGCTTAAAATATCCTGCTCTTTCATGCCGCAAAGATATTAGAATTAGATTACTTTTACAGGACTATTTTATCTAATTAAATGCCTTCTTTCATGAATAAATATTTTCTCCTATTTGTCGCTATTGGTCTAACTATAATAGGCTGTACTTCTCAAAATGATCCTTTCTCAATTTCTGAAGGAAGGGTAGGTAAATTTCACAAAGCAGACGCTATCAAAGATTTGTTCACTATTTATGCCAACGACTCCATTGTGGGGGATTCTACCGCTATTGCTAATGGACTTGTAGGATCTAGAATTAGCATTTTTGAAAAAGGAGGGGCGCCCTTGCTTCACTTGAATCCTATTCAAGATTCAATATCCGTTATTGGGAGTGTAAGGGTGTTAGACAAGCGATTTAAAACAGATAAAGGAATTAGTTTGGAAAGTACTTTTAAAGAAGTTTTAAATGCGTACACGATAGACAACATCCAAACCACTTTTAGCAGTGTAATTGTCTCATTTAAAGGATCAGAAGTGTACGTTACTATTGACAGAAAAGCGCTTCCTGAAGACTTGAGATATGGAACTATTGAGAAATTAGATCCTATTCAAATTCCTGAAGAAGCCCCTATAAAAAACCTGATGATTAGCTGGCAGCGTTAATATGAGTGCTAAAGCATTAAAAATACTCGCACTTGCCTACGGCACCTACTTTAACACAATAGCCATTTTCTCAAAGAAAAAAGCGGCCATAAAAGCATTTGCCTTATTTTGCACGCCTAGAAAAGGCAAACTACTCCCCCACCAAAAGGACTACCTCAACCAATTTGAAAAAGAAATGGTTTCTGTGGTTGACCACCAAATTCAAACCTACCAATGGAAAGAGGGTCAAGGACCTATTGTACTGCTTTGCCATGGTTGGGAGAGTAATGCTTTTAGGTGGAGAAACCTCATCGAAAAGCTTAAAACCAAAGGATTTCATATTATTACCTTTGACGCACCAGGGCACGGAGCTTCTTCCGGTGCGCATTTACATGTTCCAATTTATGAAGCATGTACCAGTGAACTGATCAAAAAATACCAACCCAAATATGTCATAGGACATTCTATAGGAGGTCTAGCACTATTGTACAGTCAGTATAAATCTCCTCAAGCATCTGTAGAAAAAGTAGTGAGTCTAGGTGCACCATCTGACTTAGAAGACATTATGAATAACTACCAAAAACTCGTTGGTTTTAATCAAAAAGTTTTGCTGGGATTAGACCGCTATTTTAAAGAGCGTTTCTCTTTTGGAATAGATGAATTCTCTATGTCCCAACTCATTAAATCTGTCGACAAAAAAGGACTTATAGTTCACGACCTAGAAGACAGGATAGCCCCTTACCAAGCAGCTGTAGCCATACAAGCCAATTGGAAAAATGCCCAGCTTATCAGTACGGAAGGTCTAGGACATTCCCTACACCAAGACCAAGTGAACGATCAGATTATTTCATTTTTAGAAGCCTCTTAAACTTTATATTATGGAACAAAAAGTAACCCCTTTTCATATTGCCATTCCGGTTCACAACCTAGACGAATGTCGTGTTTTTTACAGAGAAATATTAGATTGCGAAGAAGGCAGAAGCAGTGACCATTGGGTAGATTTTAACTTATTCGGTCACCAATTGGTCATACACTACAAAGAAAAAAGCCCAGACCATGACTTACACACTAACGCAGTAGACGGCAAGAATGTGCCCGTGCCTCATTATGGCGTGGTACTTCCTTGGGGAACTTTTGACACATTTGCTGAGCGCCTAAAATCAAGAGGCGTCTCTTTTGTCATTGAACCCTATATTCGTTTCAAAGGACAGGTAGGAGAACAAGCTACCATGTTTTTTCTAGACCCAGCTGGAAATGCACTAGAATTTAAAGCCTTTAAAGACATGGATCAATTGTTTGCGAAGTAAAAAAAAAGCCGCCCAATGGGCGGCTTTTTTTTTTAGCTTTTTGCTCTGTGGCGTTCTCTTGCTAAGAGGGTGTTTTTCAGAAGCATGGCAATGGTCATTGGGCCAACACCTCCAGGAACTGGGGTGATATGTGAGGCTTTTTTAGATACATTTTCAAAATCTACATCTCCAGTAATATAATAACCTTTCTCCAAACTGTCATCTGCAACTCTTGTAATTCCTACATCAATCACTACAGCACCCTCTTTAACCATTTCTGCTTTTAAGAAATTAGGCACCCCTAATGCAGAGATCACAATATCTGCTTGAGAGATAATTTGAGTAATATTTTTAGTATGGCTATGTGTTAGTGTAACTGTTGAATTTCCTGGCCATCCTTTCCTGCCCATCAAGATACTCATGGGCCTACCTACAATGTGGCTCCTTCCAATTACTACGGTATGCTTCCCTTTTGTCTCTACATTATATCGCTCTAAAAGCTCTAATATCCCAAATGGCGTAGCTGGGATAAAAGTACTCATATCCAATGCCATCTTTCCAAAATTCATAGGATGGAATCCATCTACATCCTTATCTGGGTCAATAGCCATTAATACAGATTGGGTATCTATCTGTTTTGGCAAAGGAAGCTGTACAATAAAACCGTCAATTTCTGGATTTTCGTTGAGCTTCTTGATTTCTTTTAAGAGTTCTACTTCTGAGGTAGTAGAGGGCAATCGCAACATCGTAGATTCAAAACCAACACGCTCACAAGACCTCACTTTGCTTCCAACATATGTTAATGAAGCACCGTCGTTTCCAACAATAACCGCAGCTAAATGTGGCACTTTTTCTCCTCTGGCTTTCATGTCAGAAACAGCTATAGCTATTTCATCTTTAATGTCATTGGACACTTTTTTTCCGTCTAATAATTCCATAGAATCCTCTTTATTTTATATTAACGCATGCCACCAAGGCCTCCCATCATTTGCATCATCTTTTTACCGCCACCACCTTGCATCATTTTCATCATTTTAGACATCTGATCAAATTGCTTTAGCAATTGATTTACGTCTTGTATGGTCCTGCCACTGCCTTTGGCTATACGCTTTTTTCTACTAGCGTCTAACCTAGTGGGTTGGCTTCGCTCCAATGGGGTCATAGAGTGAATGATCGCTTCTATATGTTTAAAAGCATCGTCGTCTATATCTAATCCTTTGAGGGCCTTTCCTGCTCCTGGGATCATTCCCATAAGGTCTTTTAAGTTACCCATCTTCTTAATCTGTTGAATCTGGGTAAGGAAGTCGTCAAAACCAAAGGTGTTTTTTGCAATTTTCTTCTGAATCTTTCTAGCCTCTTCTTCGTCAAACTGATCCTGAGCCCGCTCTACTAAGGAAACCACATCTCCCATTCCCAAGATACGGTCTGCCATACGCTCTGGATAGAACACATCTAAGGCTTCCATTTTTTCACCTGTACCAATAAATTTTATAGGCTTGGTTACTACAGATTTAATAGAAATTGCTGCTCCACCCCTAGTATCTCCATCTAGCTTGGTTAAAATAACCCCGTCAAAATTTAAAACATCATGAAATGCTTTTGCAGTATTCACTGCATCCTGACCCGTCATAGCGTCTACGACAAATAAAGTTTCGCTAGGCGTAATGGCCTTATGAATATTGGCAATTTCTGCCATCATAGCCTCGTCTACCGCCAATCTACCAGCAGTATCTATAATTACTAAATTATGTCCATTTGCTTTAGCATGGGCTATACCTGCTTGGGCAATGGCCACTGGATTAGATTCTTCCTTATTGGAATATACTGCAACGCCTATCTGATCTCCCACAACCTGTAATTGATCAATGGCCGCTGGCCTGTAAACATCACAGGCTACTAAAAGTGGGTTTTTAGATTTTTTTGATTTTAAATATAAAGCCAACTTACCGGAAAAAGTAGTCTTACCAGATCCCTGAAGACCAGCCATTAAAATAATCGATGGATTGTCTGCCAAGTTTAAACCTACAGATTCCCCGCCCATAAGCTGGGTCAGTTCATCTTTAACCAGCTTAACCATAAGCTGACCTGGCTGAAGGCTGGTGAGTACTTGTTGACCCAATGCCTTTTCTCTAACGGTGTTGGTAAAGTCTTTTGCGATTTTAAAGTTAACATCTGCATCTAGTAAGGCACGCCTTACCTCTTTTAAAGTCTCTGCAACGTTAATTTCTGTAATCTGACCATGCCCTTTTAAAACATGAAGGGCTTTGTCTAGTTTATCGCTTAAATTATCGAACATATGGTCTGAATATTAAAGGGCAAATTTAAGAAATCACCCGAGAAAAAAGATAGTTCTAATCTACTTTCTTTGAAAAGTACATCAGAAATATATGGGGCATGGTTAAAGCTGTTAGGAAAGCAAAAAACATGGAGAGTTCTAAAACCAAATATTGCTTTAAAATAAAATAATAGGCCCCCAAGGATAAAACTGCCATGGCCCAATACAACCAACTAGACTTAACAAACATTACAAAGCCTTTAAAATCAGTACGACCGTATAAAAAATTCATTTGATCAACCAACGAGGGAAGTGAGTGCCAGAAAATAAAATATATGGCAAAAGCCCACAATAAGGTAGTACTGTTAAATACAACGAAGAAAACTAGTAGATAAAAAATCTGACGTAGTGTAAAGGAATACTCAAATGTCTTTTGGTATTTAATAGCATATAAGATTGCTGTAATGGCCAAACTCGCGTACATTGACATCTGAATAAGCGTGGGAGATAACCTAACATTGCTAATATCTTGAATAATATCAGATACTAAAAGGCTGTGTGCACTAAAGAGTAGTGTAAAAATAGACATCCCATAAGCAGTCATAAACATTTTAGCAAATACCCCTTTATTGGATATTAAAGACTCCCAATGCTGCTCTCCAAAATGGTAGGCACTAAACAAAACAAATAATGTAAGGGTCATTGTAGGGAATTGCATAAGTAAAAAAGCAACACTAAAAATGGCCAATACATATATAAGGAGTAAAATCCATTTTTTTGAAATAAACGCATGCGCATGAAGGGTTTTTTTCCCAATACCAAGGTCATTGGCACCGTGAAGAATCCCCAAACTTAGAATACAAAAGTAAGCGGTATAATCTTCCAGCTTTTCATTAAAAAAAATTGATAGCCAAAGAGTGAAAAAAGTTAGAATTAATTTTGTATTTTTCAATATGATAAACATTTAACACCAAAATTATTAAAATATTATTTAATAGGTGTTGATTTTATCAAATTAATGTTTAACTTTAACCCGGTTTCATTAAACATTGTATTGAGATCGGAATTATTAACCAAAAAAACCTAATTATTATGCAAAATTTATTCGCATCCCTTCCTTTAGCTGCCCAAATGGCAACTGATGATTATGTTGGCTTCACATTCTTTGTAGGGTGTATGGCTATGATGGCTGCTTCTGCATTTTTCTTCTTATCCATGAACGGATTTGACAAAAAATGGAGAACTTCTATCCTTGTATCTGGACTAATTACTTTCATTGCCGCAGTTCACTATTGGTATATGAGAGACTATTGGGCAGATTTTGGAGAATCTCCAACTTTCTTTAGATACGTAGACTGGATTCTTACAGTTCCATTAATGTGTGTAGAATTCTATTTAATCTTAAAAGCTGCAGGTGCTAAAAAATCCTTAATGTGGAGAATGATCTTTTTCTCTGTAATCATGTTAGTAACAGGATATATTGGAGAAGCAGTAAATAGAGATATGGCTCAAATATGGGGACTAATCTCAGGATTGGCTTACTTTGCTATAGTCTATGATATTTGGTTTGGTGAAGCTAAAAAGTTAGCAGAAGCAGCAGGTGGTGCAGTCTTAAGTGCGCACAAAACCTTATGCTGGTTTGTACTTGTAGGATGGGCTATCTATCCTATTGGATACATGGCTGGTACTCCAGGATGGTACGATGGTATCTTTGGAGGATTAGATTTAGATATTGTTTACAACATTGGAGATGCTGTAAATAAAATTGGATTTGGATTGGTTATTTACGGATTGGCAGTGGCCAAGTCTGAAGAAAAATAATCTTTATATAGATACAGTAAAAAGGCGGCCTATGGGCCGCCTTTTTTTTTAAAATAGCATACCAAAAAAATTACATGCGCTCTGGCACTTCAATCCCTAAAAGGCCTAAAGCATCTTGAATCACTTGAGCCACTTTTCTGGAGAGCCCTACCCTAAATACTTTTAATTCCTCGTTAGACTCACCCAAAATAGAGACGTTCTGGTAAAAACTATTAAAAGCCTTTACCAAATCATAGGTGTAATTAGCCACCAAAGCAGGACTGTAATTATGCGCAGCCAATTGAATTGTTTCAGGAAATAAAAACAATTGCTTTAATAGGGCCACTTCTTTTTCATGTAAAAAAGATTCTTGCCTTTCAAAATCTGGCACAACAGATGTATCAAAATCTGCTTTTCTTAAAATGGATTGAATTCTTGCGTAAGTATACTGCATAAAAGGTCCTGTATTCCCCTGGAAATCCACAGACTCTTTTGGATCAAATAAAATTCGCTTCTTAGGATCTACTTTTAAAATATAATATTTGAGTGCTCCCAAACCAATAGTCTCGTAAAGAGCTGTTTTCTGCTCTTGAGTGTATCCTGATAATTTACCCAAATCTTCCGAGATACTTTCTGCTGTAGCAGTCATTTCCGTAATTAGATCGTCTGCATCTACTACCGTTCCTTCCCTACTTTTCATTTTACCGCTAGGCAAATCTACCATCCCATAACTCAAATGGAACAATTGCTGGGCCCAACTAAATCCTAATTTTTTTAGAATCAAGAACAATACCTTAAAGTGGTAATCTTGCTCATTCCCCACGGTATAAACCATACCATTCACATCTGAATAATCTCCCACACGCTGAATAGCCGTTCCAATATCTTGGGTCATATAAACGGCTGTACCGTCTGAACGCAATACAATTTTCTCATCTAGGCCTTCCTCGGTGAGGTCTATCCAAACACTTCCGTCTTCTTTCTTAAAAAACACGCCTTGATCTAAACCTTTGGCAACAATATCTTTCCCAAGTAAGTAAGTATCACTCTCGTAATAATAACTGTCAAAGCTAACGCCCAAACGCTTATAGGTTTCTTCAAACCCCTTATAGACCCATGCATTCATTTTTTTCCATAGGGCTACTACCCCAGCATCTCCAGATTCCCAACGAATGAGCATTTCTTGCGCCTCTTGCAATAGCATTGTCGATTTCTCAGCTTCGGATTGCTCCATGCCTCCAGCTATAAGAGCAGCTACTTCTGCCTTATAAGCTTTATCAAAAGCCACATAGTATTTACCTACTAGTGCGTCTCCTTTAAGACCTGTAGATTCAGGCGTTTCTCCATGCCCAAATTTCTCCCAAGCCAACATACTTTTACAAATATGAATACCACGGTCGTTGATGATTTGGGTCTTGTATACTTTTTTACCGGAAGCCTCCAGAATTTTAGCCACTGAATAGCCCAATAAATTATTTCTAATATGCCCTAAATGCAGGGGTTTGTTGGTATTTGGAGAGGAGTACTCCACCATTACTGCATGGGGGTCTTTCTCTTTTACCGTACCATAAGAGGTATCCAATAAAGCATCGGTGAAAGCGCTGAGAAAAAAACGATCCGTAAAGCTGATGTTTAAAAAGCCTTTGACCACATTAAATGACTTTACCTCCTTAAGTTGCTCTTGTAAATAAGTTCCTATCTGGTTTCCAATCACTTCCGGGTTTCCTTTAATCTCTTTAAGCAAAGAAAAGACCACCACTGTAATATCTCCTTCAAAATCTTTTCTAGTAGGCACAAATTCTACGGAAGACAATTGCTTGCCAAAAATTATTTCAACGCCAGAAAGGACGGTTTTTTCAATCAGGGGTAGTACATTCATAATGGTTAATTCTAAGGGGCAAAATTAAGATTTTATTCTCAATAAATACGGGCTCTTTTGCAATAAGACCGCTTAGTCAGTGATTAAATATAGTACCTTTAACCTAAAAAAAAATGTTGTGTAACGACTCTTATAACAACCCAAGCCAAACCAAAACCATCAATGAAATGGTCGGAACGCCATACTCCATTAGAGAACGTTTTAAAATGGGTGGTATTGGCTCTCCAAAAATGGAGATAGTTTCTAGCAGTGCGACCATTTATTCACTACTAAGTCTAGACCACAACACCAATTACAGCTCTATTGAGCTTAGACCTAAAGGAATTATATTGCGTTTTAGGTCTCTTTTAGAAACCTACGCACTGGTTATACCATTTTATAAGCTCACTATTTTCAAGGGAGATATAGGGGTGTATAGCGTCTATATGGATGATTATTTTGTCAAAGTAAAAGCAGACACCAAAGGGATTCAAAAATACTTTAAAAGAATTTTAGATGCTAAAATAGCCAATGACCCTAATCAAACCTATCATTAATTTTCCATCCTGGGCAAAAACACCTCTGCCATCATACAACGAGCACTCCCGCCTCCACAGGTTTCAATCGTGGAAAGATCTGCGTGAATGATCTCGCAGTGCTTTCTAATTTTTGACAACTGATCGGGTTGTAGGCTCTCATAAGCGGTAGTACTCATGACCAAATATGGGGTTTCGTTTGAACCGAGTACTTGAAGCATATTTCCAGCAAAAGAGTGCATTTGGACCTCACTAATTGCTATGACTTCTTTCCCGTCTTCTTTTAGGTGATTCAATACCGCTTTACGCGCCTTCTTGTCGTCTATGCTGTCCGAACAAATCACAGCGAAAGTCTCTGCCAAACACATCATTACATTGGTGTGGTAAATGGGCAAGCGTTTTCCTTCTACCGTTTGATTGGCCGTGAAAATGACGGGAGTGTATTCAAAATCTTCACAGAATTCTATAAATAGTTCTTCATCTGCTCTGGAAGACAATGCACAATAGGCTTTCTTGTGAACCCTGTCTAGAATGAGGCTTCCCGTACCTTCTAAGAAAATGCCTGAGTCTTCTGCAGCAGTATAATCCATAACCTGATCAATAATGAATCCATCTTCTTCCAGAATTTCTAGCACTGCTTCCCTTCGCTCTAAACGCCTGTTTTCTGCAAACATAGGATAAAGCGCTACCGTGGCATCCTGGTGAAAAGACACCCAATTGTTTGGGAATAGTGCGTCTGGCGTATCTGGGTCTAGCGTATCTTGAACCACAGAAACTTGAACGCCTTTTTCTCTCAATACAGACACATAAGCGTCAAACTCCTCTTGGGCTTTTTTCACTACAGCCTCTGGCGTCATTCCCGCCTGTGCCTGAAAGTAATTATTCACAGCCGTTTGCTCGTTCATCCTGAACTGTGCAGGTCTGATCATTAAAATATGATTGGTCAATTGTTTCATTAGTCTCTTATTAATGGTAAGGTGCTACACCTTAATAATCCTTCTTGCTTGGCAATTTCTTTGTATTCAATGGCTTCTACTGTAATGCCCTTACTAATGAGCCAAGTGTTTAATCTTGTAAAACGCTGGTCTGAAACCACCACATTGGGAGCAATAGAAAAAATATTAGAATTCATCTGATACATCTCTTCTTTGGTAATCTCAAAAACATGGTCTCTTCCAAAAAAGTCTCTAAGCCACTCATATTCTGTTTCAATTAAAAAACCAGCTTTGTGTAATATGGCCATGTTTTTTCCTACAGGCTGAAAACAACAGTCTAAATGTAACGCATTCTCTTTAGGATCGGTATTGGATTTCTTAAGTTCAAATGCCTTCACCGTCTTGTTAGGAAACAAAGTAGTTAAAAAATCAACAGCTTTTTTGTTAGTCCTAGCAGTTATGTAGTCCGGATAATCTTGAGCGGTATAAGTTCCCACAAAAATATAATCGTTCCAAGGCATAACATCTCCGCCTTCTACGTGGACCTCCTGTGGAGGATAAACTACTTTAGCGGGATCTATCTGATCTATTAAATATTTAATGGCCTGGTATTCTTCTTCTCTATCTGGAAGAATATTGGCTTTTATAAGGACATCTTCAATCACAAAGGCAATATCTCTAGAAAAAATCTGATTGCAGTTTGGAATTACTGAGGGCCTATATACTTTTACGCCATGTTTAACCAATACTGCTTCAAAACCTTCCATCTCACGAACCATATCAGACTCTTCAGGATAAGTCCCCGCTATAATGTGTTCTTTAGATTTTGGATCGTAAGCCTCCTCTAGTTTTGGCTCGGGTCCATTATGCTTGGCTATACCTAACACAACCGCTTTTAATGGAGCGGTTTCGTCAACCACGTTAAGCTTTATCATAAGCACTGCTTTTTTAACTAAAAAAGCCTTGTTAAAAATACAACAAGGCTTTTACTATAAAGTAATATTTGGTTATCTATTTTCTACTGGAACAAAATCTCTGAAGTTTTCTCCAATATATACCTGTCTTGGCCTTCCAATAGGCTCATTATTTTCACGCATCTCTTTCCATTGAGCGATCCAACCTGGTAAGCGTCCCAATGCAAACATCACCGTAAACATCTCAGTTGGAATTCCCAATGCCCTGTAAATAATACCTGAGTAGAAATCCACATTAGGATATAATTTTCTTTCTACAAAATACGGGTCTTCTAAAGCTTCTTTTTCTAATCCTTTAGCAATGGCTAAGATTGGATCTTCTACTCCTAAATCATTTAATACCTCGTCTGCAGCTTTTTTGATGATTTTAGCCCTAGGGTCAAAATTCTTGTACACACGGTGACCAAAGCCCATTAATCTAAATGGATCGTTTTTATCCTTGGCTTTAGCCATATATTTTTTAGTATCTCCACCATCAGCTTCAATAGCCTCTAACATTTCAAGTACTGCCTGGTTAGCACCGCCATGTAAAGGTCCCCAGAGGGCTGAAATACCTGCTGAAAGTGAAGCAAATAAACCAGCATGAGAAGAACCAACAATTCTTACAGTAGAGGTAGAACAGTTTTGCTCATGATCTGCATGCAAGATTAATAATTTATCTAAAGCATCTATGATCACTTTGTTCTTTGTGTATTCTTGACTTGGCTTTTTAAACATCATTTTATGAATGTTTTCTACATAACCAAGACTGTCGTCTCCATAATCCAAAGGCAAGCCTTTTTTCTTTCTCATGGTCCATGCTACGAGCACAGGAAATTTAGCCACTATTCTTACAATAGCTGCGTACATTTCTTTATCAGAAGATGCATTGACCGAATTAGGATTAAAAGAAATCAATGCACTTGTTAAAGAGGCCAAAACACCCATTGGATGGGCGGACTTTGGAAAACCATCTAAGATTTTCTTCATCTCCTCATCTACATGAGATTCAGCCACTATATCTTTCTGAAAGGCAGCTAAAACATCTGCTTTTGGAAGTTCCCCGAAGATTAACAAATAAACAACCTCAAGAAAGCTTGCTTTTTCAGCTAGGTCCTCAATAGAGTAGCCCCTGTATCGTAAAATACCTTTTTCACCGTCTAGAAAAGTAATTGCACTCACACAAGATCCTGTGTTTTTAAAACCTGGATCAATTGTAATCATGCCACTTTGCGCCCTAAGGGTTTTAATATCTATAGCCAATTCATTTTCTGAACCCTGAATGACTGGAAATTCAAAAGTTTTATCTTGATATTGTAAAAGTGCTTTATCTGACATATTCAAAAATCTTTTTTTTATAATTACAAATTTACTAAAAAGCGACCATGTTAACAATCTGAAAGAGGCTAATTATTTCAAAAAAAAGGCCCTAAAAGGGCCTTTTAAAATTATAGTTAACTCAGGGAGTTATTTCTTAATCTTGAACGCATTTAACTGAGGAAAATAGGCAGTCTCACCCAACATTTCTTCTATACGTAATAATTGGTTGTATTTAGCCATACGATCCGATCTTGAAGCAGATCCAGTCTTAATTTGACCCGTATTTAAAGCAACAGCTAAATCTGCAATAGTATTGTCTTCTGTTTCACCTGATCTATGAGACATTACTGAAGTGTAACCTGCATTCTTAGCCATATTCACCGCAGCAATTGTTTCGGTTAAAGTACCGATCTGGTTTACCTTAATTAAGATAGAATTTGCAATACCTTCAGAAATACCTCTCGATAGTCTCTCTACATTGGTCACAAATAAATCATCCCCAACCAACTGTACTGAATCTCCCACTTTTTCTGTTAGTGACTTCCAACCAGCCCAATCGTTTTCATCCATTCCGTCCTCTATAGAGATAATAGGATATTTTGCGGCTAAATCTGCTAAATATTGTGCTTGCTCTTCAGAAGATCTAATCGCGCCGTTTGGCCCTTCGAACTTAGAGTAGTCATATTTACCATTCACATAGAATTCTGCTGCTGCACAATCTAAAGCGATCATTACGTTGTCTCCAAGGGTATAACCTGCATTAGACACTGCTTTTGCAATGGTATCTAAAGCGTCTTCTGTACCGTCTAAAGTTGGCGCAAAACCACCTTCATCTCCAACAGCGGTACTCAAACCTCTGTCGTGTAATACTTTCTTTAAATGGTGAAAAATTTCAGTCCCCATCTGCATGGCATGAGAAAAAGATTCCGCCTTAACAGGCATGACCATAAACTCTTGAAATGCTATAGGTGCATCTGAGTGTGACCCTCCATTAATAATATTCATCATGGGAACAGGCAAAGTATTTGCGCTAACCCCACCAACATATCTAAATAACGGCATACCTAATTCTTCAGCTGCAGCTTTAGCCGCAGCTAATGAAACGCCTAAAATAGCGTTGGCACCTAATTTAGATTTATTGGGTGTTCCGTCTAAATCTATCATGATCTGATCAATTAGGTTCTGCTCAAAAACAGAAACGCCTAAAAGTGCATCAGACAAATGCGTATTCACATTTTCAATAGCCTTAAGAACTCCTTTACCCATGTAGGCACTCCCGCCATCTCTTAATTCAACAGCTTCGTGCTCTCCAGTTGAGGCTCCAGATGGAACCGCAGCTCTTCCAACTACACCATTTTCAGTTTCTACATCTACTTCTACTGTCGGATTCCCTCGAGAATCTAATATTTGTCTAGCGTGAACGCTAATGATCATACTCATAATTGTACTTTTTAAAATATGTTTCAAATATACAAAAGCCAAGCATCTGCTTGGCTTTTTTAAAGGGTTTTTAGCTAAAAAATATCACTATAACGTTTTAGTACACAGGTGTTTTACCTAAAACTATTCCGTATAGACGTATTGATCTATGCTTTAACTGAGGCATTCATTAAATCAAAAAATTGATCAAATAAATACGTAGCGTCATTTGGACCTGGCCCTGCCTCGGGATGGTATTGAACAGAAAAAACAGGTTTATTTGTCATTTCAATTCCGGCCACAGTTAGGTCATTCAAATGAATATGTGTGATAGCTACATATGGATGTCTTTCAGTGGCTTCCTTATCAATAGCAAAGCCATGGTTTTGAGAAGTTATTTCTCCTTTACCTGTTTTTAAATTTTTAATGGGGTGGTTAATACCCCTATGTCCATTATACATTTTATAAGTAGGAATTCCATTTGCTAACGCAATTACTTGGTGACCCAAACAAATACCGAACAACGGAAGACCACTAGCAATCATTTTTTGTGCTGTTTCTATCGCTTCAGTTAAAGGTTCTGGATCTCCCGGTCCATTAGATATAAAATAACCATCTGCACCCCAAGATTCAATTTCGTGAAAAGGAGTATTATGTGGAAACACTTTAACGTAAGCACCACGCTTGTCTAAATTTCGAAGAATGTTTTTCTTTATACCAATGTCTAAAGCGGCTACTTTAAAATTACTTTCGGAATCTCCAACATAATAAGCCGCTTTAGTAGAAACTTCACCTGCTAAGGCTAAGCCCTGCATACTTGGCACTTTAGCAAGGGCCAACTTTAATGCGTCTACATCATCTACTCTAGTAGATATTACCGCATTCATAGCTCCATGATCTCTTATATAACTTACCAAAGCACGTGTGTCTACGTCGGAGATTGCAAATAGTTTGTGGTCGTTTAAGTAATCTTCCAAAGAAGCAGTCGCATCTGTTCTCGAGAATTCATAAGAAAAATTTTTACATATAAGTCCCGCAATTTTAACGCCGTCAGACTCAACTTCATTTGGATTAGTTCCGTAATTTCCTATATGAGCATTGGTGGTGACCATTAGCTGACCAAAATAAGAAGGGTCCGTGAAAATCTCCTGATAACCAGTCATTCCTGTGTTAAAACAAACTTCTCCAAAAGCAGTACCTGATTTATCTCCCACAGCTTTTCCGTGGAAAATAGTCCCGTCTGCCAACAAAATAATAGCGCTTCTTTTTTTCTGATACTTCATTGTGTTCAAATTCTTTATATAAACAAAAAAACAAAAAAAAAGGACAAGCAATAAAGCTTATCCTTTTAAATTATAAAACATTTAATAACAGTTTATGCTTTAGCATCGTCTGTATTTTCAGTGTTGTCATTATCTGCAGCTGGTGCTTCTTTAACTGGAGCTTCAGCAGCAGCATCTATAACGGGAGCCTCTGCTTTAGATTTACCTCTACGGGTGGTTTTCTTAGTAGCTTTTTTAGCGTTACTGTATAACTCATTAAAATCTACCAATTCGATCATAGCCATATCTGCATTATCACCAAGTCTATTACCTAGTTTAATGATACGTGTATAACCACCTGGTCTGTCTGCAACTTTATCTGCAACAGTGGAGAATAATTCAGTTACCGCATACTTGTCACGTAAGTACTTAAATACGATACGTCTGTTGTGCGTTCCTTTATCTACCGATTGATTGTTAGCTGCTTTGGATTTAGTAATAATAGGCTCTAAAAATACTTTTAAAGCTTTGGCCTTAGCAACTGTTGTATTGATTCTTTTGTGTTCAATTAGAGAACAAGCCATATTGGCTAACATAGCTTTTCTATGTGCTGTTTTTCTCCCTAAGTGATTAACTTTCTTACCGTGTCTCATGGTATTGTTCTATATGAATGCTGTGATAAATCGCAGCGCTTAATTAATCTTTATCTAATTTATATTTTGATAGGTCCATTCCGAAACTCAATCCTTTATTAATCACTAACTCTTCTAATTCAGTTAATGATTTCTTACCAAAGTTTCTAAACTTCATTAGGTCATTTTTGTTAAAAGAAACCAAATCTCCTAAAGTATCTACCTCTGCAGCTTTCAAGCAATTTAATGCCCTAACCGAAAGATCCATATCTACTAACTTAGTTTTTAACAACTGACGCATGTGAAGAGATTCCTCATCATAAGTTTCTGTTTGGGCTATCTCATCTGCCTCTAATGTAATTCTCTCATCGGAGAACAACATAAAGTGGTGAATTAATACCTTAGCAGCCTCAGTTAAAGCATCTTTTGGATGAATTGAACCATCTGAAACAATTTCGAAAACTAATTTTTCGTAATCCGTCTTTTGCTCAACCCTAAAGTTTTCAATACTGTACTTGACATTCTTGATAGGAGTGAATATAGAATCAATAGCTATTGTTCCTATTGGAGCACCTGATTTTTTGTTTTCTTCTGCTGGTACATAACCCCTACCTTTTTCAATGGTAAGTTCCATGTTAATATTCACCTTAGCATCCATATTACAGATCACTAAGTCTGGATTTAACACTTGAAAACCAGAAATAAATTTCTGAAAATCACCAGCAGTTAATTGTTGTTTTCCACTAAGAGCAATAGAGATTGTTTCATTGTCAACATCTTCTATTTGTCTTTTGAAACGAACTTGTTTCAAGTTGAGGATTATTTCGGTTACATCTTCTACCACTCCAGGAATCACAGAGAATTCGTGCGCTACTTTGTCCATTCGAACAGAAGTGATTGCAAAACCTTCAAGAGCAGAAAGCATCACCCTTCTAAGTGCATTCCCAACTGTTAATCCATAACCAGGTTCTAAAGGGCGAAACTCGAATTTCCCTTCAAAATCGGTAGAATCAATCATGATTACTTTATCGGGCTTCTGAAAATTAAATAATGCCATAATTGGATCAGTTGTGTTTATTTAGAGTATAACTCGACGATTAATTGTTCCTTAATATTTTCAGGAATCTGTAGTCTTTCTGGAACAGCAACAAAGCTACCTTCCATTTTTTCTGAATTCCATGTAATCCATTCGTATACATTAGAACTTACAGAAAGTGCATCTGATATTGTTTGCAAAGACTTAGATTTTTCTCTAACGCCTACAACATCTCCGGCTTTCAAGGAATAGGATGGGATATTTACAATAGATCCGTTCACAGTAATATGTCTGTGAGAAACCAATTGTCTTGCGCCACTTCTAGAAGTAGATACACCCATTCTATACACCACGTTGTCTAAACGTGATTCACAAAATTGAAGTAAAACCTCACCGGTAACTCCTTTACTTCTATTTGCCTTAGCAAATATATTTCTAAATTGTTTTTCAAGAATACCGTAAGTGTACTTCGCTTTTTGCTTTTCCATTAACTGTACTTTGTATTCTGACTCTTTTCCACGGCGTCTGTTGTTACCGTGTTGTCCTGGAGGAAAGTTTCTTTTTTCAAAAGACTTGTCTTCTCCGAAGATTGCTTCACCGAATCTACGTGCAATCTTAGTTTTTGGTCCTGTATATCTTGCCATTTTCTAAAAATTTGATACTGTGATCATGAATTAAGGCTATCCTTCGATAATCGTATCTACAGTATCTGTGAAATGCCCTTGGGCGTTAATTAATTAAACTCTTCTTCTTTTTGGAGGTCTACAACCGTTGTGCGGCATTGGAGTAACGTCAATAATTTCTGTTACTTCAATTCCAGCGTTGTGAATAGATCTAATAGCAGATTCTCTACCATTTCCTGGTCCTTTCACATACACCTTAACTTTGCGTAAACCAGCTTCATGTGCTACTTTAGCACAGTCTTCTGATGCCAATTGAGCAGCGTAAGGAGTATTTTTCTTAGAACCTCTGAAACCCATTTTACCAGCAGATGACCATGAAATGACATCTCCCTTTTTATTGGTTAAAGAAATAATGATATTGTTAAAAGATGCAGTTACGTGTGCTTCTCCAACAGACTCAATAATAACTTTACGCTTTTTTGTTGCTTTTGTATTTGCCTTTGCCATAATACGCTACTTATTATTTAGTTGCCTTTTTCTTGTTAGCAACTGTTTTTCTTTTTCCTTTACGAGTCCTAGAATTGTTCTTAGTACGCTGACCTCTTAATGGTAAACCAGTACGGTGTCTAATACCTCTGTAACAACCAATATCCATTAATCGCTTAATGTTTAGTTGCGTTTCAGAACGCAATTCTCCCTCTATGGTAAAAGCAGAAACTGCTTCCCTGATTTTCGAGATTTCGTCGTCATTCCAATCAGAAACTTTAGTGTCTTCACTAACGCCTGCTGCAATTAAAATTTCTTTTGCTCTAGTTCTACCAACACCAAATATGTAGGTAAGGGCAATAACCCCTCTTTTCTGTTTGGGTATATCTACCCCTGCAATTCTTGCCATAATTACCCTTGTCTTTGTTTAAATCTAGGATTCTTTTTATTAATTACGTACAACCTGCCTTTCCTGCGTACAATCTTGCAGTCGGCACTTCTCTTTTTAATTGATGCTCTTACTTTCATCCTATATACTTAATATCTATATGTAATTCTCGCTTTTGTTAAATCGTATGGGCTCATTTCTAATTTAACCCTGTCTCCTGGTAAAAGTTTAATATAATGCATTCGCATTTTACCAGATATATGTGCCGTTACAACGTGTCCGTTCTCCAATTCTACACGAAACATAGCATTTGACAATGCCTCTATAATAGTTCCGTCTTGTTCAATTGCAGCTTGTTTAGCCATATTATACTTCTTTTCTATTTTTACCAGACTTCATTAATCCGTCGTAGTGTCTATTTAAAAGATACGCATTCACCTGTTGTACTGTATCTATAGCAACTCCTACCATAATAAGCAGTGAAGTACCCCCATAGAATAAAGCCCAACCCGGTTGAATATCTACCAATTTCACAGCCAAGGCCGGCAAAATTGCGAGCAAAGCTAAGAAAATAGATCCAGGTAACGTAATTAATGACATAATCTTATCCAAAAAATCGCCAGTTTCTTTCCCAGGAAGGACTCCAGGGATAAAACCACCGCTTCTTTTAAGATCGTCTGCCATTTTATTTGTAGGAACTGTAATGGCGGTATAGAAATAAGTAAAAATAATAATCAGTAAAGCAAATAAAATATTATAAGCCAAACCAAAAATATCTTGAAACTGAACTTCCATCCATTGACCCAATGCAGTGTTATTGAAAGTCTTTCCTAATAAACCAGGTGCGAACATGATTGCCTGAGCAAAAATGATAGGCATTACTCCAGAGGCATTTAATTTCAATGGAATGTATTGTCTTGTTCCAACTGCATTTTTGTCAAAACCACCAGAGGCAGTTCTTCTTGCATATTGAACTGGTATTTGTCTTGTAGCCATCACCAACAGAACACTTCCAAGGATCACTAGGAACCAAAGAATAACTTCTATCAATACAAACATTAAACCACCACTCGTAGTAGATGTTCTTGAGATAAACTCTTGAACAAATGACTGAGGCATGTTGGCTATAATACCGACCATGATTAAAAGAGAAATACCATTACCAATACCTTTATCCGTAATTTTCTCACCCAACCACATGGCAAACACAGTACCTGTTACCAAAATAACTACAGATGGAATGATAAAATCTAATCCTTTACCTAATACAAAAGCAGAATCTGGTACACCAAGTGCTCCTAAAGAATACAAATAAGCAGGTGCCTGAACCACACAAATACCAATGGTCAACCATCTGGTAATTTGATTGATGGTTTTTCTACCACTTTCACCTTCTTTTTGAAGCTTCTGTAAATAAGGTATCGCAATACCCATTAACTGTACCACAATAGATGCAGAGATATAAGGCATAATTCCCAAGGCGAAAACAGAAGCGTTTGCAAATGCACCTCCTGTAAAAGCATTTAAAATTCCTAAAATACCGCTATCTGTGTTGGATGTTAATTGAGCCAATTGCGTAGTATCAATACCTGGCAAAACAATTTGCGCACCAAAACGGTACACCAACAAAAGACTTAAAGTAACGAGAATACGTCCTTTAAGTTCTTCTATTTTCCAGATATTTGATAAAGTTTCTATAAAATTCTTCATAATCTGTATATTATAAACTTATTGCTTCACCACCAGCAGCTTCAATAGCCGCTTTAGCAGTAGCCGTAAATTTATGAGCAGTTACAGAAAGTTTTGCTTTTAACTCTCCTCCACCTAAAATCTTAACTAAGTCGTTTTTACCAACTACCCTGTTGGTAATTAATACTTCAAGACTAACGGCATCTTTAATAACACCGTTGTCTACTAAGAGCTGTAGTTTATCTAAGTTAATCCCAGCGTATTCTTTTCTATTAATGTTCTTAAATCCAAATTTAGGAACACGTCTCTGTAAAGGCATTTGACCCCCTTCGAAACCAACTTTTTTAGAATACCCAGATCTAGACTTGGCACCTTTGTGACCACGGGTGGCAGTACCACCTTTTCCAGATCCTTGACCTCTACCTACTACTTTTCCTTCTCTGTGAATAGCACCTTCGGCAGGCTTTAAACTATTTAAATTCATAATGAATGTGGTATATTAAGCTTCTGTTGTAGAAACTAAGTGTTTTACTTTATTAATCATTCCTATCACTGCTGGTGACGCATCGTGAGATACTTCTTGACCAATCTTTCTAAGACCTAAAGCAGCTAAGGTTTGTTTTTGTCTGAGTGGTTTTTTAATACTACTCTTTACTTGTTTTACTATAATTTTTGCCATGATGCTTGAATTATCCTTTAAATACTTTTTCTAAAGATACGCCACGTTGCGAAGCAACCGTTTTAGCATCTCTCATTTGTAGTAAAGCGTCAAAAGTTGCTTTAACTACGTTGTGAGGGTTTGAAGATCCTTGAGACTTTGAAAGTACATCATGAACTCCTACTGCTTCCAATACAGAACGAACTGCACCACCAGCAATAACCCCGGTACCATGTGAAGCTGGCTGAACATAAACCCTAGCTCCGCCATATTTACCTTTTTGCTCGTGTGGCAAGGTTCCCTTGTTCAAAGGAATTCTCACTAAGTTTTTCTTAGCGTCTTCAATGGCTTTTGAAATAGCTGTAGCAACTTCTTTAGATTTCCCTAAACCGTGTCCAACTACTCCGTTTTCATCTCCGACAACTACAATTGCGGAGAAGCCAAATGCCCTACCCCCTTTTGTAACTTTAGTCACTCTTTGAACACCAACTAAGCGATCTTTTAATTCTAAACCACCTGGCTTTACCGTTTCTGCGTTTTTATAATTTTGGTACATAATATTTTAGAATTTAAGTCCTGCTTCTCTAGCGCCTTCTGCCAAAGATTTGATTCTACCATGGTACAAGTTTCCACCTCTATCGAAAGCAACTGTTTCAATTTTAATGGTCTTTGCCTTTTCTGCGATTGCCTTACCCACTAGGGTAGCAATTTCAATTTTAGTTCCTTTAGCAGCGCTAAAGTCCTTATCTCTAGAAGATGAAGCAGCTAATGTAACGCCATTAACGTCATCTATTAACTGTGCGTAAATCTCTTTGTTACTTCTAAACACAGCCAGTCTTGGTGTGCTAGCGGTACCAGAGGAAACCTTACGGATTCTTCTTCTAATTCTTAATCTTCTTTCAGTTTTCGATAATCTCATGATGCTATGTATTAAGCCGATTTACCTGCTTTTCTTCTTAATTGTTCTCCTACGAATTTAACCCCTTTTCCTTTGTATGGCTCAGGCTTACGGAAAGCCCTAATTTTAGCAGCCACTTGACCCACTAATTGTTTGTCAAAAGAAGTTAATTTGATGATAGGGTTCTTTCCTTTTTCAGAAATAGTCTCCACAATTACTTCAGGAGCAACATTTAAAACAATGTTGTGAGAGAAGCCAAGTGCAATATCTAATTTTTGACCTTGATTACTCGCTCTATAACCTACACCAACTAATTCTAATTGTTTGGTCCAACCTATAGAAACCCCAAGTACCATGTTAGATACTAAAGACCTATATAGACCGTGTTTTGCTTTGTGTTCTTTTGAATCAGAAGGCCTTGTCACTAGAACATTACCTTCTTCTACAGTGATTGCAACACCAGAAAAATCTTGTGTTAACTCACCTAGTTTACCTTTTACGGTAAGCACATTGTCTTTTACCTCTACGGTTACCCCTTCAGGAATCGCTACTGGATTATTACCTATTCTAGACATTATTCTTGCTCTTTACTATATTAATAAACGTAGCATATAACTTCGCCACCTACTTTTTCTAACTTAGCTTGTTTGCTTGTCATTACTCCGTGAGAAGTAGACACAATAGCAATACCCAAACCGTTTAATACTCTAGGTAGTTCTGTAGCTCCAGCATACTTACGTAAACCAGGCTTACTTATACGACTAATTTTTTTGATCACTGGCTCTTTGGTAGCCGTGTTGTATTTAAGGGCGATTTTAATAGAACCTTGTGGTCCTTCTTCCTCAAATTTGTAGCTTAAAATATATCCTTGATCGAATAATATTTTAGTGATTTCTTTTTTAAGATTAGATGCAGGAATGCTCACCACTCTGTGGCCAGCGCTGTTTGCGTTTCTAATTCTTGTTAGGTAATCCGAAATTGGATCTGTAAACATAGGTATATATTTGCGGTAACGGTTTTTAACATTTGTTAAACCTGGAACCAATTAATAATAATTTTTTACCAGCTCGCTTTTCTAACGCCTGGGATAAGACCATTGTTGGCCATTTCTCTAAATAAAACCCTAGAAATACCAAAAGTTCTCATGTAACCCTTTGGTCTACCAGTTAATTTACATCTGTTGTGCATACGAACAGGAGAAGCATTTTTTGGCAACTTCTGTAAAGCTTCATAATCACCAGCTTCTTTTAAAGCTTTTCTTTTTTCTGCGTATTTGGCTACCGTTTTTGCTCTTTTAACTTCACGGGCCTTCATTGATTCTTTAGCCATACTAATTCTTTTTAAAAGGAAGTCCTAACTGCGTTAATAATGATTTTGCCTCTTGATCCGTGTCAGCAGAGGTAACAAAGGTAATATCCATACCATTGATTCTATTGATCTTGTCAATATTAATCTCTGGAAAAATAATTTGTTCCGTAACCCCTAAAGAATAATTTCCACGTCCGTCAAAACCAGTCGCTTTAATTCCTTGAAAATCTCTTACACGTGGTAAGGCTGCTGTGATTAATCTGTCTAAGAATTCATACATGCGCTCTCCTCTTAATGTTACTTTGGCTCCAATTGGCATACCTTTACGCAACTTAAAATTAGCGACATCTTTCTTAGAGATGGTAGACACTGCTTTCTGACCTGTGATTAAGGTCATTTCTTCTACGGCGTGATCGATAAGTTTTTTATCTGCAACAGCAGCACCAACTCCTCTTGAAACAACTATTTTCTCTAATTTAGGAACCTGCATTACATTTTTGTAACCAAATTCTTCTGTTAGAGCAGCCATTACACGCTCCTTATACTCTTGTTTTAATCTTGGAATGTACCCCATAACTAAATTACTTCATTAGATTTCTTAGAAAACCTTACTTTCTTCTCACCACGAACTTCATAACCAACTCTTGTTGCCTCACCAGACTTTGGGTCTAATAAAGATAGATTTGAAATATGAATAGGAGATTCTTTCTTAACAATCCCCCCTTGTGGATTCTGAGCACTAGGCTTCTGGTGTTTTGAAACCATATTGGTTCCTTCTACTATAGCTCTACTTTTCTTAAGATCTACAGAAACAACTTTCCCTTGGTCCCCTTTATGGTCCCCAGCGATTACCTTCACTGTATCTCCTACTTTTATTTTGATTTTTGTCATCTTATTGGAAATTAAAGCACCTCAGGAGCTAATGAAACAATCTTCATGAATTGCTTGTCACGAAGCTCTCTAGCAACGGGACCAAATACACGGGTACCTTTCATTTCACCTGTTGGGTTTAAAAGCACACACGCGTTGTCGTCAAAACGAATATAAGAACCATCTGCTCTACGCACTTCTTTCTTTGTTCTAACTACTACCGCAGTAGAAACAGCACCTTTCTTCACACTCCCATTAGGAGTGGCGTCTTTTACTGTAACCACAATCTTATCTCCTACAGATGCATACCTTCTTTTAGTACCTCCAAGTACTCTAATGGTCAAAACTTCTTTTGCCCCGGTATTATCTGCAACTTTTAGTCTGGATTCTTGCTGTAACATATTATTTAGCTCTTTCTAAAATTTCCACTAATCTCCAACATTTGGTCTTACTTAAAGGACGTGTCTCCATGATCTTTACAGTATCACCAATGTTACAATTGTTTGTCTCGTCGTGCGCAACATATTTCTTAGTTTTTAACACGAACTTTCCGTACATAGGGTGCTTCACACGTTTCACTTCTGAAACCACAATGGATTTCTCCATTTTGTTACTGGTAACAACGCCTACTCTTTCTTTTCTTAAATTTCTTTTTTCCATAAAGCAGAACCTGTTATTGGTTTTCCCTTTTAGTTAACTCTGTAGCCAATCTTGCCACCGTTCTTCTCACTTTTCTAATCAAAAGTGGATTCTCTAAAGGGGTAACAGAATGAGCTAATTTTAAATCTGAATGTTGCTTCTTAAATGCAGCCAGTTGTTCTACTAGCGCTTCAGCTGATAATTCTTTTATTTCTGATTGTTTCATGATTCCTAAATTAAAAGTTATGCTGAATAATCTCTAGCAACAATGAATTTGGTTTTTACCGGTAACTTCTGAGCTGCAAGACGCAAAGCCTCTTTAGCTATATCATGAGATACACCACCAATTTCGAACATGATTCTACCTGGAAGAACCACTGCAACGAAATATTCTGGAGCACCTTTACCTTTACCCATACGTACCTCAAGAGGTTTCTTCGTGATAGGCTTATCCGGAAAGATCTTAATCCATAACTGACCTTCTCTCTTCATATACCTTGTAGCTGCAATACGAGCCGCTTCAATCTGACGCGCTGTAATAAAACTAGTATCCAAGGACTTAATACCAAACATACCGTTAGAAAGCTGGTGACCTCTACCTGATATCCCTTTCATACGCCCTTTCTGGGCTTTGCGAAATTTGGTTCTTTTTGGTTGTAACATTGTTCTGTTTCTTTATAAAATTACTTTCTACGACGTGGTTTCTTTGGTCCATCTTGGTTACCTCCTTTAGAAGGACTGGTAGCCATTCCTACTAATGGAGACAATTCACGCTTCCCATATACCTCGCCTTTCATAATCCACACCTTTATACCTAATCTTCCATAAGTAGTGTGTGCTTCATGCAATGCATAGTCAATATCTGCTCTAAAAGTAGACAGTGGAATTCTACCGTCTTTATATCCTTCAGAACGCGCCATTTCAGCACCATTCAAACGACCAGAAATTAACACTTTAATTCCTTCTGCATTCATTCTCATGGCAGCAGCGATAGCCATTTTAATAGCCCTTCTATAAGAAATTCTTCCTTCGATTTGTCTACAAATACTAGCAGCAACTAAATTGGCATCGACCTCAGGTCTTTTGATCTCAAAAATATTGATTTGAACCTCTTTATCTGTGATCTTTTTAAGCTCTTCTTTTAACTTGTCTACTTCCTGACCACCTTTACCGATAATAATACCAGGTCTAGCAGTTGTGATTGTAATAGTGACTAATTTAAGTGTACGCTCTATAATAACTCTAGAAACACTCGCTTTTGCCAAACGTGCAAAAACGTATTTTCTGATTTTGTCGTCTTCTGCAAGTCTATCTCCGTAATCATTACCACCATACCAGTTAGATTCCCAACCTCTGATGATTCCTAGACGATTTCCAATTGGATTTGTTTTTTGTCCCATAGTTCGTATCCTAGCTTTGTATGTTATTGTTGTCTCCTAAAACCAAAGTAACGTGATTGGAGCGTTTTCTAATTCTGTGTGCTCTTCCCTGAGGCGCAGGACGTAGTCTCTTCAACATACTTCCACCATCTACACGAATTTCTTTTACAAAAAGATCTGCGTCTTCAATGTTAGCGTCTTCATTCTTAGCTTGCCAATTAGCAATTGCAGACAACAACAACTTTTCAATTTTACCTGAAGCTTCCTTCTGGTTAAATTTCAAGATAGCCAAAGCTGGCTCTACTTGCTTTCCTCTCACTAGATCAGCAACCAAACGCATTTTTCTAGGTGAAGTAGGACAGTTGTTTAACTTTGCAAAAGCAATTTGCTTTTTTCCTTCCTTAATGGCTTCTGCCATGTTTCTTTTACGAACTCCCATAGCTTACTTTTTACCTTTGTTTTTAGCACCTGCATGCCCTCTAAAGGAACGTGTTGGTGAAAATTCTCCAAGTTTGTGACCTACCATGTTTTCTGTAACATAAACAGGAACAAATTGTTTCCCATTGTGAACAGCGATAGTTTGACCTACGAAATCTGGAGTAATCATAGAGGCTCTAGACCAAGTCTTCACCACTGTTGATTTTCCTGTTGTTATATTTTCTTGAACTTTTTTCTCTAAACTATAGTGAACAAAAGGTCCTTTTTTTAATGAACGTGCCATGTCTTTCTTCTTTTATTTCTTTCTACGTTCTATGATATACTTGTTGGTACTCTTGGTTTTAGAACGGGTTCTAAATCCTTTAGCTGGGATACCTTTTCTAGATCTTGGATGACCTCCTGAAGATCTTCCTTCACCACCACCCATTGGGTGATCTACCGGGTTCATAGCTACTGGTCTAACACGTGGTCTTCTTCCTAACCATCTGCTTCTACCAGCTTTACCAGAAACCAATAATTGGTGGTCTGAGTTAGATACAGCACCTATAGTTGCCATACATCCTGAAAGAATTAAACGCGTTTCTCCTGAAGGCATTTTCACTGTAACAAACTTGCCGTCTTTCGCCATTAATTGAGCGAAAGTACCAGCAGATCTTGCCATTACCGCTCCTTGTCCAGGACGTAATTCAATACAAGAAATTATAGTTCCAAGTGGAATAGCACTTAATGGTAACGCATTACCAATCTCTGGAGCTGCTTCAGCACCTACTGATATAGTTTGTCCAACGGTTAAACCGTTTTGAGCAATCACATATCTCTTTTCCCCATCTGCATAGGTAAGTAGTGCAATAAATGCAGTTCTGTTTGGATCGTACTGAATAGAAGTAACCGTAGCAGTCACATCTGACTTATTACGTTTAAAATCTATCTCGCGATACCTTCTCTTGTGACCTCCACCTTTTTGACGGATGGTCATTTTTCCTTGACTGTTTCTACCCCCAGTTCTTTTTATCGGACTAAGCAAGCTTTTTTCCGGCTTATCAGTAGTAATGGCGTCAAAACCGTTAACTACTCTAAAACGCTGCCCTGGGGTGATTGGTTTTAATTTTCTAACTGACATTTCTTGTCTTTATAGATTACTGTAAAAATCAATGATATCTCCTTGTTTAACATCTACAATGGCTTTTTTATAAGCAGACGTTTTACCGTGCTGCACCCCTGTTTTAGTGTAACGAGATTTTCTTGAAGGACCATAGTTCATGGTGCGTACTGCATTCACAGAAACACCGTAAGAAGCTTCAACAGCTTCTTTTATCTGTATCTTATTCGCATTAGGATCAACGATAAAGCCATAGCGATTATACAACTCGCTATCTGCTGTCATTTTTTCCGTAATGATTGGTTTTATCAACACACTCATGGTTCCTCTATTTTGTTAAATTTGTTTCAATTCCTGCAATTGAACCCTCCAACAATACAATGCTTGTAGCATTAAGTATTTTGTAAGTGCTTAATTCTGAGTTGATTACAACATCAGTTTGGGTCAAATTACGTGACGACAAATATACATTATTATTTGAATCGCCCAACACAACTAGGGATTTTTTATTGTCTATCCCTAATGATTTCAATACTTGTAAGAAATCTTTGGTTTTTGGCGCATCCAAATTAAAGTCTTCTACCACTACGATAGATTTCTCACCAGCCTTTATAGACAAAGCAGATTTACGTGCCAAACGCTTTACATTCTTGTTAAGCTTTTGGGTGTAATCTTTTGGTCTAGGGCCAAAAATACGACCACCACCTCTGAATACAGGAGATTTTATACTACCTGCACGAGCGGTACCAGTACCTTTTTGTTTCTTGATCTTACGCGTACTACCTGCTATTTCAGCACGTTCTTTAGATTTGTGTGTTCCTTGACGTTGGTGTGCCAAGTACTGCTTAACATCTAAATAAATAGCGTGATTGTTTGGATCTATTGCAAATACAGCATCAGAAAGGTCTGCCTTTCTACCTGTATCTTTTCCTTTACTATCTAAAACTGCTACTTTCATTACTTCTCAATAGTTACGTAAGCGTTCTTATGACCAGGTACACATCCTTTTACTACTAAAAGGTTTTTCTCTGGAACAACTTTTAAAATTCTAAGGTTTAAAGCAGATACTCTGACACCACCCATTCTTCCAGCCATTTTCATGCCTTTGAATACCCTTGCTGGGTAGGAAGCAGCACCAATAGATCCTGGCGCTCTTAGCCTGTTGTGTTGTCCGTGAGTCGCTTGTCCAACACCGGCAAAACCGTGTCTTTTAACAACCCCTTGAAAACCTTTACCTTTTGAGTTTGCAGCAATATCTACAAATTCACCTTCAACAAAAAGATCTACACCAATGGTGTCACCTAATTTGTAATCTCCTTCAAAATCTCGGAACTCAACAACTTTTCTTTTAGCAGAAACACCCGCTTTTTTAAAGTGACCTGCGGCCGCTTTAGTAACGTGTTTCTCTGCCTTGTCATCGAAACCAAGTTGAAGGGCATTGTACCCGTCTACCTCTTCGGTTCTGACTTGGGTAACCGTACATGGGCCAGTCTCAATAACGGTACATGGAATATTCTTTCCATTCTCGTCAAAAATACTGGTCATGCCAATCTTTCTTCCTATTAACCCAGACATAATTATTAGTATTTAATTAATTTATATTCAATCTATTTTTGGGACGCATCCCTAAAAAAACAGGGTCAAAAATAATTCAACCCTGATTATTTTTTATCCGTTTTTCCTTTGCACAAAGCGCAGGACATGTAATGGAGATACCATCTCCGTGTTATTGGCCTAAGGCCAATTATCACACTTTAATCTCTACTTCTACTCCAGAAGGCAACTCTAATTTCATTAGAGCGTCAATGGTCTTAGAAGATGAAGAGTAAATATCAAGGAGTCTTTTGTAAGAACTCAATTGAAACTGCTCTCTAGATTTTTTATTCACGTGCGGGCTACGCAAAACTGTGAATATTTTCTTATGAGTTGGCAAAGGTATTGGGCCAGTAACCACTGCACCAGTAGACTTTACCGTCTTTACGATCTTCTCAGCAGACTTGTCTACCAAGTTAAAGTCGTAGGATTTAAGTTTAATTCTAATTTTTTGGCTCATCGTACTTAATTATGCAGTTATACCTTTAGCTTTTTTGATTACTTCTTCTGAAATATTAGAAGGAGTTTCTTCGTAGTGGTCAAATTCCATAGTAGAAGTGGCTCTACCAGAAGACATAGTTCTAAGTGCTGTTACATAACCGAACATCTCAGAAAGTGGCACCGTAGCTTTAATCACTTTAGCCCCAGCTCTGTCGTCCATGTTAGTCACCTGTCCTCTACGCCTGTTTAAATCTCCTACAATATCTCCCATGTTTATCTCAGGGGTCAATACTTCTAGTTTCATAATTGGCTCAAGAATTACCGCACGCGCTGCTTTTGCTGCCGCTTTGTAACCCATTTTAGCTGCCAATTCAAAAGATAGTGCATCTGAATCCACCGGGTGGAAAGATCCGTCCTTGATAGTCACCTTCATAGAATCCATTTCGAAACCAGCCAAAGGACCGTTTTTCATAGCTTCTTTAAAACCTTTTTCTATCGCAGGAATAAATTCCTTAGGAACATTACCTCCTTTAATTTTGTTTTCAAACTCAAGACCCGCCTTAGCTTCTGGCGCTGGCTCAATAGTAAATACAATGTCTGCGAATTTACCTCTACCACCAGACTGCTTCTTGTACACCTCTCTGTGGTCTGCAGCAGCTGTAAAAGCTTCTTTGTACTCCACCTGAGGTTGTCCTTGATTAACGTCTACCTTAAATTCTCTTTTTAAACGGTCACAAATAATATCTAAGTGCAACTCACCCATTCCAGAGATAATCGTTTGGCCAGAAGCCTCATCTGTTTTCACTTGGAAGGTTGGATCTTCTTCAGCCAATTTAGCCAAAGCCATACCCAATTTATCTACATCTGCTTTTGTTTTAGGCTCCACAGCAATACCAATAACTGGATCTGGGAAGTCCATACTCTCCAAAACAATTGGAGATTTTTCAGCAGACAAGGTGTCTCCTGTCTTAATATCTTTAAATCCAACAGCTGCTCCAATATCTCCTGCCTCAATAAAATCAATGGCATTTTGCTTGTTAGCGTGCATTTGGTAAATTCTAGAGATACGTTCCTTGTTACCAGAGCGGTTGTTTAACACATAAGAACCTGCATCTAGTCTTCCAGAATAGGCTCTAAAGAATGCCAAACGTCCTACAAAAGGATCCGTAGCAATTTTAAAGGCCAAAGCAGCAAACGGCTCCTTAACATCTGGCTTTCTAGTAACAGGCTGGTCAGTATCAGGGTTAATACCCACAATAGCTTCTTTATCTAAAGGAGAAGGCAAATACCTACAAACAGCATCTAACAAAAATTGGACTCCTTTATTTTTAAATGAAGAACCACAGATCATTGGGATAATACTCATATCCATTACTGCTGCTCTAAGGGCTGCATTTACTTCTTCTACTGTAATAGAATCTTCATCTTCAAAGAATTTCTCCATTAAAGTCTCATCGTATTCTGCAACAGCTTCTATTAATTCTGCTCTGTATTGTTTTACTTCAGCAACCATTTCCTCAGGAATAGGCACTTCATCAAAAGTAGCACCCATATTGTCTTCATGCCAGATAATAGCACGATTGGTTACTAAATCTACTACACCTCTAAAGTCTGCCTCATCACCAATAGGTAATACAATAGGCACCGCATTAGACTTTAACATCTCGCGAACTTGCTTACAAACCATAAGGAAATTAGATCCCTGACGGTCCATTTTGTTTACAAATCCAATACGTGGCACTTTATAGTTGTCTGCCAAACGCCAGTTGGTCTCAGATTGAGGCTCAACACCATCTACTGCAGAAAACAAAAACACCAACCCATCCAATACACGTAAAGAACGATTCACCTCTACGGTAAAATCTACGTGACCGGGAGTATCAATAATATTAAAGTGATAAGGTAGTGTCTCTGGTAAAGTAGCACCGTTTTCAGTAGGGAAGTTCCAAGAACAAGTAGTAGCAGCAGAAGTAATGGTAATACCACGTTCTTGCTCTTGCTCCATCCAGTCCATAGTAGCCGCACCATCATGCACCTCACCAATTTTATGACTCACCCCTGTATAGTAAAGAATACGTTCCGTGGTGGTTGTTTTTCCAGCATCAATATGCGCTGCAATTCCAATATTTCTAGTATATTTTAAATCTCTTGCCATGCCTGATTAGAATCTAAAGTGAGAGAATGCTTTATTGGCTTCTGCCATCTTATGGGTGTCTGTACGTTTTTTAACAGCAGCACCTTCTTCTTTGGCAGCAGCTAAAATCTCAGACGCCAAACGTTGGGCCATTGATTTCTCGTTTCTTTTACGCGCATAGCTAATCATCCATTTAATGGCCGTAGATATCTTACGGTCTGGACGGATTTGCATAGGTATTTGGAAAGTAGCTCCACCAACTCTTCTAGACCTTACCTCTACGTGAGGCATGATGTTAGAAAGGGCGTCTTTCCACACTTCTAGTGCAGCTTTTTCTTCATCAGTCTTTTTTTCTTCTACAATCGCAATTGCGTCGTAAAATACTTTAAAGGCAATGGATTTTTTACCATCCCACATCATCATATTGACGAAACGGGTTACCAACTGATCGTTAAATTTAGGATCCGGTAATAAAGGTCTTTTTTTGGCCTGTTTTTTTCTCATGATTTCTCTTTAAACTGTCTTACGCTTTCTTAGGTCTTTTCGCTCCGTATTTAGATCTACGTTGTGTTCTTCCTGCAACACCAGCGGTGTCTAAGGCGCCCCTTACAATGTGATACCTAACTCCTGGCAAATCCTTAACCCTTCCGCCCCTTACTAATACTATCGAGTGCTCTTGTAAATTGTGACCTTCTCCAGGAATGTAAGCATTGACCTCTTTACCGTTCGTTAACCTTACCCTTGCTACTTTACGCATTGCAGAGTTTGGTTTCTTAGGTGTAGTGGTGTAAACACGCGTACATACCCCTCTTCTTTGAGGACACGATTCCAAAGCAGCCGATTTACTCTTCTTAGTAATTGTGGCTCTTCCTGTTCGTACTAATTGTGAAATTGTTGGCATATATAATGTATATAAATAACTATTACCCCTTTTTAAGGGCTGGCAAATGTAGGAATTAATTATTGATAATCAAATGACGCTTTAAAAAAATTTCATTTTTTTTCTCAAAATCAATGATTTATAATTTTCATAAACATTTGTGAATTTCAATAGTATATATAATATAGTATATATAATAAGGTAATGAGTTTTTTTTGGCCTTCGGCCGATGCGCTGATGATATTAAATTAAAATAAAATTAATCTTAAAGATTTACTTACAAAAGAATACTACTAAATTTACACACAAACACCTTCTATGTCACTCAAAGAAAAACTTAATAATTGGGGAGAACAAAGAACTCCATTTGTTTTCATTTTAGATTATGAAAAAAGGAAGTGCAAAGCATGGAAAACTAAGGACTGCCCAAAAGAATTTTTGTATGATTTTCAAGGAATCACTAATCAAGAAAATAATCTATCAAACGCTAAAGCCTTAAAACTTAAGATTACTCCACCAAACCAAATTGACTACATAAACAAATACCACCAAGTAATTAATGCGATTCAAAGGGGAGAAACCTATCTCATTAACCTAACCACCAAGGGTCAAATAGAAACAAATCTAAGTCTGGAAGAGCTGTTTAACAGTGTCAAATCCAAATATAAAATATTACTAAAAGATCACTTTGTTAGTTTCTCTCCAGAAACGTTTATTCAAATCAAAGATGGGCTAATCAAAACTTTCCCAATGAAAGGAACAATTGATGCTTCCACTAAAAATGCCCAGCAAATATTAGAAAATGATGAAAAGGAGAAAGCAGAGCACGCTACAATAGTAGATCTCTTAAGAAACGATCTAAGTGAGTTTGCTAAAAAAGTAAAGGTCGAGAAATACAGATATTACGAAGTCATTGAAACTAATGAAAAAATGATTGGTCAAATAAGCTCTATAGTTAGTGGTGAGCTAACACAAAATTATAGGTCAAAAATTGGCGATATTATTTACAATTTAAGTCCTGCAGGGTCTATTTCGGGAGCGCCAAAACAAAAAACCATAGAACTGATAAAAGAAATAGAACAAGAAGATCGTGGCTTTTACACGGGCATTGCAGGTTATTTTGATGGTAACAATTTAGACTCTTGTGTACTCATCCGATTTTTAGAAAAGGACAACACCTATCGATGTGGTGGCGGAATAACAAGTAAAAGCAAACTCAAAGAAGAATACGAAGAACTAATACAAAAAATGTATGTCCCTATATATTGAAAGCATAAGAATTAAAAACGGAAAGGCTGAAAATCTAGAGCTTCATCAAGAAAGAGTGAATAACACATTAGGACAAAAATCTGGTGAAGGACTAAATCTAAAAAATCATTTAGAGGATCTCAAACTAACAAACAGTGGTTTATTCAAATGGCGCATTGAATACAACAGAGAAAAAATTCATCAAAACCAATTAATTCCATATCACCCAACTACCGTTAGCAAAATAAAACTAGTAGAAGCTCCAAATTTAAAATACGCTTTAAAATATAGTAACAGGGAAATATTCAAAAGACTGCTATTGCAAAGTAAAGCAGACGACATAATCATTACACAAAAAGGAGTTATCACCGACGCTAGCTACGCCAACGTATTTTTCTGGAATGGTGTTCAATGGGAAACCCCCTCTACCCCACTTCTAAACGGCACACAGAGAAGGTTAATACTAAACAGAAAATTGGCAGTTGAAAAAAAAATTCATTTGAATGATATAAAACAGTATTTCCATTTCAAAAGAGTGAACGCCATGATGAACTGGGAAGACAGCCACATAGAAAAAATAGACATGATTATTTGTTAAATCAAAAGATAGACCTGAACAACCTAGGAATAAAAAACAAATATAATTATAAGTTAATTCGAGAATTCCTTAAAATAACATTTTTAAAACAACATAATATTTAAAAAAATCAAAGTATTAATGTACTTTCCTATTTGTTAAATAAATATTAAATTACTAAGTTTGTAGTTCGATTTTAACTAAAACTAACAAAATGAAAACAAAATTAAATGGATTTTTAACGCTACTTCTAGTGTTCGTTGTGCAGATTTCTTTTGCACAAAACAAATCGGTTTCAGGTGTTGTTTCTGACCAAAGCGGAACCCCATTACCGGGAGCCACTGTCTTGGTAAAAGGAACAAACAATGGAACTACTTCAGATTTTGACGGAAACTATACCATTCAAACTGCTAGCGGAGACGTACTTATCTTTAGTTTTATTGGGTATGTTGCCAAAGAAGTTAACGTTGGAGACAGCGCTAATATTAACGTAACTCTAGAAGAAGACGCTCAAGCGCTTGATGAAGTAGTTGTAACAGCTCTTGGTCTTGAAAGAAAAAAAGATAACGACATTAGTTCTGCCACCGTTGTAAAAGCAGACGTAATTGCTCGTTCTGGGGAAGGTGGTTTATTACAAGGGGTTGCTGGTAAAACATCCGGAGTACTTATCACCTCCTCTGCTGGAGATCCAGGAGCTGGAGCATTCATTCAAATTCGAGGGCAAAATACAATATTAGGAGATAGTTCTCCTTTAATTATTGTAGATGGTGTTCCTGTTTCCAATAGTAATATTGGATCAAACACTGCTGGTGTTGTACAACAGTCTCGTTTAAATGATATTCCTGCCTCTGATATTGAGAGCATGACTGTACTCAAGGGTGCTGCTGCTGCTGCTGTTTGGGGTTCAGGTGCTGCAAATGGTGTGATCGTAATCCAGACCAAACGTGGAAAAGCTGGAGGCGGATTAAAAGTAAGTTTTTCTAGCTCTTTAAGTATTGACGAAGTTAACAGAGAACACGAAAAACAAGGGCTTTACGGACAAGGTTCAAGAGGCGTATGGAGCTCAAACGGGGGTGGAGCCTCTTGGGGTGACAAAATTTCTGATCGTTCAGGAGCAGCAAACTCATTAAATACCTCTGGCGCCTACTTCGTTGGTGGTGTAACTGGAGCTACCTACTACCCAATCACTCAGAAAAACGAAAGAACAATATATAATGATGAGAACAGAGATCAAATATTCAGAACTGGTATCACGCAAAACTATAATTTAGGAATAAATTTTTCTGCTAATGAAAAAAGCAGCACGTATTTCAGTTACTCAAAATTAGATCAAAAAGGTGTGATTAACGGATTGTCTGACTATGACAGAAATACCTTTAGAATCAATACCACAAATAAAATAAGTAATAAAATTGAAGCTAAGATTAACACCTCTTACATCAATATAAAATCCAACAGGGTTCAAACAGGATCTAACTTAAATGGTTTGTATCTAGGTTACCTTAGAACTTCTCCTGATTTTGACAATACAGACCATATTGGTACTTATTTTACAGGACCAAATGACGCGGTTGGTATTCCAAATAGCCAAAGGTCTTACAGGAATAGACAAATTGGTGAAGCTCCTGCTATATATAACAACCCAGGTTGGACTATTAACGAAGCTAAAAACCCAAATGAAGTGATTAGGTTCACCCTTGCGCCAGAATTGAACATTACTTTAAATGATAATTTAAAGTTCACAGGAAGATATGGTTTAGACTTTTATGTAGATAGAAGAGAAAACTATTACCCTGCTGGGTCTGCAGGTGACTGGAATAATGGAGGTTTCTACAAAAATGATTATTCTGAAAACACTCAAAACTTAAACCTGTTTTTAAATGGAAATAATACTATCGGAGACAAAGTTGGTGTAAACTGGGTATTAGGTTATGTGTTAGAGTCTAATGAATATTACAGATTTAGTTCATCTACTAATGTTTTTCTAAATCCCGACCCTTCTAAGCAGTTAGTAACTAATGCAGTAAATGGAAATATTTTAGCCTCTGAGTATAAAAATAAGGATGTAAAAAACTCCTTATACTACTCAGCATCTTTTGATTTATCTAAAAGATTACTTTTGGATTTATCTGGACGTTTGGAGAGAAATACAACCATTACAGACTTAAACTTCTACCCTTCTGCAAGTTTGGGTTATGTTTTAACAGATGCTTCTAACGCAAAAGGAGCGTTATCTTTCTTAAAGCTAAGAGCCTCCTATGGACAAGTAGGTATTGCTCCAGGTTTATACTTAAATGAAAGTAATTATATCACTTCAACTGCAGGATCAGAAGGTTGGGGAGATTATATAGATGGTGCTAATTACGGAGGAAGTATTAGAAGAAGTGGTGTACAAGGAAATCCTAATTTAAAAGTTGAAAGAGTAACTGAAACAGAAATTGGTTTTGATTCTAGATTCTTTGATAACAAACTTACCGTTGGATTTACATATTACGACAGACTTACAACAGATGGTATTCTTAATTTAGAAACTCCCCCATCTACTGGTTTTTCAGACAGATATGTAAATGCTGCAGAAATATCAAACTCAGGTATTGAATTTGATTTCAATTATAACCTGTATTCTAATAATGATCTAAAACTGAACCTATTTGGTAACTTTACTAGGTACAAAAATATTGTAGAGAGTTTACCAGAAGTAAGTAGATTAATCTTAAGTGGATTTAGCAGTACTGGATCTGTGGTTAAAGAAGGTGAGCCTTTTGCCGCTTTATTTGGTGGTGCATGGGAAAGAGACGGCTCAGGGAATATTAAAACTGATGCTAACGGTTTCCCAGATATTGCTATTGAGCAGCAAGTAATTGGAGATCCAAACCCTGACTTTAGAGCAGGTTTGGGTATGAATTTAGACTACAAAGCACTTAATTTTTCTTTCTTATTTGAAACCTCTCAAGGAAATGATATGTGGGGTGGGACCCAAGGAGTTTTAAGACACTTTGGTATTGCTCCAGAGACTGCTGTGGAGTCGGTAGCACCGGTAGATTTACCAATATATGGTTCAAGTAATGTTGTTCCTGCTGGGTCTACTTTCAGAGGTAACATTGGAGACTGGGGTGGTGGTCTAGTAGCCCTTGATCAGTCATGGTATTCCTCTAACGGAGGTGGATTTGGTCAAGTCGGAGAACAATTTATACAAGACGCTTCATGGATAAAGCTTAGAGAAATCACTTTAAATTACAATTTCTCGAGCAAAATACTAGACTTACTAGGCGCTAGATCTGGACAAATAGGTGTAGCAGGTAGAAACTTACTTCTAATTTCAGACTTTAAGGGAGTTGATCCTGAGGTAAACCTTACAGGAGCTTCTAAAGGTAGGGGATTAGATTACTTTACTAACCCAGGTACAAGAAGTGTCCTACTAAATCTAAAATTAGAATTTTAATCATTTAAACATAAAGTATTATGAGAAAATATATAGTATCAATTCTTTCAGTTTGTGCGCTCCTATCTTGTGAGGCACCAGTAGAAGGATTAAATGATAATCCAAATGCATTTACAGATGCTCCAATCAGCTTACTTATAAACCACGCATTATTGAATGTAGCATCAATTTCTGAAGCTGAACCGGCTAGGTTTGGAGCAATATTTACAGACCAATTGACAGGAGTAGACAGGCAATATGGAACTCTTAATTTATACTCTGTCACGGGTGCTGATTTTGACGAAGTGTGGGATGATCTTTACGGAAGAGGCATTTCACAGACTCAAATTGCAAAACAAAAAGCACAGGACGGTGGTAATACATTAGTTGTGGGCCAAACCTTAATACTTGAAGGTTACTACTTTGCAGAGGCTGCATTGGTTTTTAACGATGTGCCATACGCTGAAGTAAACAGCTTAGATTTTGCAGACCCAGTTTATGAGGAGCAGGAAACTGTTCTTAGAGCTGCCATTGGACTCATTGAAGATGGCATTGCAAAAGTGGGATCAGCAAGTGCTGCAAATAATGTATTTGAGACTGCATCTAGTTGGGCTCAGGTTGGAAATGCTCTTAAAGCTAGATATCTTTTAGCATTAGGGGAATACCAAAACGCACATGATGCTGCTGTTGCCGCTAACTTTTCAAGTAGTGAAAATGACTGGAGTATAATTCACACTACAGCAAATTACGGAGAAAACTTATTTTGGCAATTTGAAATAGAACAAAGACAAGACTATTTAAAAGTAGAAAATAGTTACATGTCAAGGTTACTTAAAAATGGCGAAGACGTTTACAGAGGAAATTCGAAAACAGATGAAACTGCTAGATATAATTTTTATGTAGCTCCAAATGGATTAAGCATGAACACTACTGACGGCTTTGCTGCACAAACAAGGAACTTCCCTGTAGTTTCGTTTGAAGAAGTTCAGATGATTATTGCAGAAGCTGCCGCTCGTCTTAATTTAGCTTCAAATTCTTTAGCTGCTATCAATAAAGTAAGGACATCTAATGCAGTAAAATTCAGCTCTCAATATGATGCATATGAGCTATCAGACTTTGAAGTAGGAGGAATGGTAAACCACGGTGAAAGCACCCCATTCAATGCAATGATCAAAGAAGCCCTATTAGAAAAATACTGCTCAGTTATTGGAGTTCCGACATTTCAAGATGTTCTTAGAACAGAAAATTTAATAAATGTTCCAATTAAGAATTCTAATACAACTGTTATACCGCAGAGATTTATTTATTCCTCTGCAGAGCAAGCCTCTAATTCAAACTTCCCTGGATTGATTGGTTTGTATGTGAAAACTGACATATATAACTAATTAGATTTAGTTAATTTTCTTAAAGGCCATCTAATTTAGATGGCCTTTTTCATTAACTCTAATTATAAAATACTAGACATGAAACAAATAAAACTACTAATAGTTATCTTAACGATGGTTTTGACAGCTTGCAACAAAAACCACAGTTACAACAACAATGCTATAGCCACAGCACACCCACTAGCAAGTGAGGCTGGCAATGAAATGTATTTAAAGGGTGGTAATGCTGCAGATGCTGCAGTAGCTGCAGCATTTACATTATCTGTTGTAGAACCAAGCATGAGTGGTATAGGCGGAAGGCTTCAAGCCATAATAAGACTCCAAGACAACGAAATAAGAGGAATTGACGCGTCTACTCAAGTACCTGAAAACTACAATAAAGAAATTAAAGCAAATAATTATGAAACAATAGGAATACCTGGAACTGTAGCTGGATTATTAGAAATTCATTCAAAATATGGGCGTTTAGATTTAAAAACAGTCATGGAGCCAGCTATTAATTATGCAATGAATGGATTTAAAATACTGGAAGGAGAAAGTATTAGACAAGAATTAGCTAGAATTGAACTGATTAAAAATAAGCAGACTGCAAAATATTTTTTAAAGAATGATTCTATTTCATATGAAAAAGGAGAAATGTTTATTCAAAAAGATCTTGCAAAAGTCTTGAAAAAAATATCCACAGAAGGATCAAAAGGATTTTATGAAGGAGAAATTGCTGAAAAGATAGAAGAAGATATACTGGCAAATAATGGATTCATAACAAAAGAAGATTTAAAAAACTATGAAGTACTAAACAGTAAGATTCTAAGTGGGAATTATAAAGGCTACAAAATTGCTGCTTTATATTTACCCTCATACGGAGCAATAACGATTGAAATACTTCAAATATTGAATCATTTTGATTTAAAAGAAAAAACAGATTACGAGTGGATAAGAACCATCTCAGAGTCAATTAAATTAGCTTATAAAGATAGAAGCATTCAAAAGGATACAATTCTGTTAAAAAAAATAGTTTCAAAAGATTATGCTCTAGAACAAGCAAACAAAATAAAAAAAGACATTATTCAAACTAAGCAAAATAGTAATGAACCAAAAGAATGGAATGCACCATTAGGACACACCACACATCTTACTACAGCAGACAAATCTGGACTTGTAATTTCACTCACTCAAACAATTGGACCGTTAATGGGATCTAAAGTAGCTGCTAAAGACTTAGGTTTTCTATATGCAGTAACCATGGGAGGTTACTTGGGTGATTACAAACCGGGAGATAGAGCAAACTCACATATTTCACCCACAATGCTATTTAACCAAAATGATGAATTAATCTTAGCCCTAGGTGCAGCAGGAGGAAGTAGAATAGTAACCGCAGTTGTCCAAGCGACAAATAGATATATTGACCAAGGGAAAAGTTTAACAGAAGCTATTTCTCAAGGAAGAGTGTATAGCCAAAATGATACAATTTTAATTGAAAATCATCAAGGCATAAAATGGACTAAAGAAACTTTTCAAGAATTAGAAAAAAACAATATTCCCTATAAATTGCAAAAAGAAATGGGTTACCATGGGAGAATAAATGCAATTGCACTAGACACTATAAACAATCGTTGGATTAGTGTAACCGATCCTGATTGGGAAGGAAAAGCAATTGACAATTAAAAAATATCCTGCAGAAATAAAAAAATCAAAATAAAACCTTTTAATCTCAGATATTCTTAATCAACAGAAAAATATAAAAAGACCACTATATAGTGGTCTTTTTATATTGAAAATATTTATCCACTTATAGGTATAAAAAAGTTTTATATTATGTATTAATTAAATTAATGTTATATTTACCCACTTAATTTAAAATAAAACCAATAATGAAAACAACTTTAAATGGGATTTTGACACTATTATTAGTGTTCGTTGTGCAAATATCTTTTGCGCAAGAGAAAACAATTTCAGGTACAGTTTCGGATCAAAACAATGTTGTATTAGGAGGAGTGAACATTTTAGTTCAAGGCACCTCTAATGGAACACAATCAGATTTTGATGGAAACTTTACTATTAACGCTAGTGTAGGACAAACATTAGTATTTACTTACATTGGAATGAAACAAACTACTGCAATAGTTGGTTCTAGCAATGTAATCAATATTCAAATGCAAGAAGACGCACAAGCTTTAGAAGAAGTAGTTGTTTCTGCACTTGGTATTACAAGAGAGAAAAAAGCACTAGGTTACTCACAGCAAACTGTTAAAGGTGAAAACTTAGTACAAACTAAAGAGGTAGATTTGAATACAGCACTTTCTGGAAAAGTCGCAGGGGTTCAAATGATAGGTGCTCCCTCCTCTACATTTGACCAAGGTCTTCTTAGATTAAGAGGTGAAACCGGGGTTTTATATGTAGTTGACGGTGTAAAAGTATACTCTCAATCAGATATAAACACAGACAACATCGGAAACATATCCGTACTAAAAGGTGCCGCTGCAACAGCACTTTTTGGGGTAGATGCTAGAAACGGGGTTGTTTTAATTACATCTAAAACTGCTAAAAACGGTGTTGGCTCAATTTCTATTGATCATACAACATCTATGACTTCTGTAGCATTATTGCCAAAGTATCAAAACGAATACGGTGGTGGCTACTATCAAGAGTGGGATACTTTTGAATATAATCCAGACACAGATCCTGCAGAATGGGCTGCTTTTGAAGGACAAAAAACACCATACTACGGTGCAGATGAATCTTGGGGACCAAGATTAGATGGAACATTAGTAAGACACTGGGATTCTTGGATTCCAGGATCAGACACATTTGGAGAATTAAGACCATGGTCAGCTAATCCTAATAATATTAGAGACTTCTACCAAGATGCAATCACTAATAACACTTCATTAAACTGGTCAAAGGGTGGTGATGATTATAAAATTGCAGCTACTGTGAGAAACATAAGCACTGAATTAATTTTACCTAATTCAGCTAGAAATCAAATTGATATTAACTTGAATGCATCTTATAGGCAATCTGAAAAATTAGACTTATATACTTCTGTAAACTACCAAACTAGAGTTACTGAAAACGAACCATTACAGGGTTACGGTGGGCTAGGTGCAAACTTTAACCAATGGTGGCAACGTCAAATTGATATGGATCGTTTAAAAAACAATTATTTCCAAAATGGCGAATACTACTCTTGGAACATTCGTTCTCCAAGAAACTCAAGACCACAATATTGGGATGCGCCTCATTTTATGGTAGATAACAACAACACTTTACAGCGCAAGGATGTATTATTTGGGAACTTCGGTGCTAACTACCAATTAACAAGTAATATTAAAGCTAATTTAGAAGCAAGAAGAAGGGTAAACTCATATTTCTATAATTCAAGAGTAGCCTTTGGAGGTTTAGATGTACCAAGTTATAATGAAAGTAGTAGCCATTACGAGCAAAATGAATTGTTTGGTTTTTTAAACTTTGCTGATCGTTATATGGATGACGCTTTAGATATTGATGTAAAAGCTGGATTCCAGTTACAACAAAACAGATCTCAATCAACTTCTGCTGGAACAGTAGGTGGATTATCAGTTCCTGATTTCTACTCAATTGCTACTTCTGTTGACCGTCCATCTTATTCGCACAATTTAACTCAATCTAAAGTGAATTCATTATTCTCTTCTGTTTCAGTAGGCTATAATAGTACTTTTTATATTGATGCTTCATATAGATTAGACTGGGGTTCTACCGCAAATACAGCAAATAACAGATTAGAAACATATGGTGTCTCTGGTGTATTCATATTTGATGATTATTTAAATGTTGATGTAATTTCATTTGCTAAATTAAGAGCAGGTGTGGCACAAGCACCAATATTCCCTAATCCTTACCAAACAACCTCCATTTACAATGTAGGTAATCCTTATGGTGGAAATGCTTCTTTCTCTGTACCAAACACACAATCAAATCCAAACTTATTGGGAGGTACTAGAAATGAAACTGAAATTGGACTTGAAACTAAGTTTTTAAACAATAGAATTGGACTAGATCTTACCTTTTTCAATCGAGAAGATTCTCAGTTACCAGTTGCTATACCAGTACCAGGTTCAACAGGATACTCAGGACTATCAATTAATTCTGGAGTAACGTCCTCTAAAGGTTGGGAACTTGCTATTTCAGGTACACCAATTCAAACGGACAACATTACTTGGGATGTAGCGGTTAACTTTGCTACATTAGAAAAAAGGACTGATTTTATTTATGAAGGTATCCAGAAAAACGTATTACAAACAATGAGCTGGTATTCTTTACAATTACAGGAAATACCTGGTGAAGAATGGGGAACGTTTGTAGGAAGAAAAAGAAGGGTAGACGACAATGGAAACTTTGTATTGAACGCAAACGGTACAAATATTGTAGACTCTAATCAAGTTTTAGGAACTCTTTTACCAGATTTCACTGGAGGTTTCTCTTCTACTTTCAGGTATAAAAATTTCTTCTTATTTGCAGGTTTAGACTTCCAAAAAGGAGGATTATTTAATTCAACTACTCAAATGTTTACGCACTACTCTGGTCTTCATGAGGATACAGCTGGTCTTAACGATTTAGGTAACCCACTTCGTGATCCAGTAGCAGATGGTGGTGGTGTTCATGTAGTAGGTGTAGATGTTGATGGAAACTCGGTTGACACTTATTTAAATCCTGCTTCTTATTATGGTAGTTTATTTGGAGTTCATGACAGATGGATGTACGACGCTACATATATTAAGTTACGTCAGTTAAGACTTGGGTATACTTTACCAAATAGTCTTTTATCAAAAACTCCTTTCAAAAAAGTTGATCTATCTGTAATAGGTAATAACTTATTGTTACTTTATACAAAAGTTCCTGGTATTGACCCTTCTGAAATTGAAGGACGAGGCTCTTTGACAAGTGCTTACAGAGCCATTGAAGGAGGACAGTTACCTCCTGCTAGAACTATCGGATTAAATGTAAAAATTAACTTCTAGAAACATATTAAAATGAAAAATACAATAAAATATTTCGGAATTTTAGCACTTTCTATAGGTTTGTTAAATTCTTGTGAAAACGTTGATTTTGGGGATGAAAACATAAACCCTAATCAACCTTCAAAGGCTTCTACAGCCGCTTTATTAACAAATGCTATGAGATCTCTTCCAGGTCACGTGAGTGAAGTAGATGGTAATATGTGGGTACAATACATTTCACAAATTACCTATACTGAAGGATCTAGATATGGCACTGAACAATGGTCATACGATGGATGGTATAATGGTGCATTGAAAGATATCCAAGAGGTGATTGACTTGAATACAGAAGACGCAGAGTCATACACAAATGGTGGAACAACTGCCAATCAAATTGCTGTTGCTAAAATCTTAAAAGCGTATTACATTCAATTTATCACAGATACTTGGGGTATGGTTCCTTTTAGTGAAGCATTATTAGGAGTAGACAATATTACACCCGCGTTTGACTCTCAAGAAGCCATCTATACTGCTGGATTTGCATTGATAGACGAGGCTTTAACTTCCATGAATACTTCAGGAACGCTTAATGGAGACATTCTATTTGGTGGAAACATAAATGAGTGGAGGAAATTCGCAAACACCCTTAAATTAACTATGGCAATGAGAATTGCTGATGTGGATGCTGGAACTGCTCAGGCTAAGTTTAATGAAGCTCGTTCTGGTGCTATTGCTAGTGTAAATGAAAATATAAACTATCCATATCTTACGGAAGACACCAATGACAACCCTTGGCAAGATCGTTTTGAGACTCGTGAGGATTATGCGTTGAGTTCGTTGTTCGTAGACCACTTATCTTCTAAAAATGACCCCCGTTTAGCTCAATATGGAGAATTACCAGTTGCAGGCGGAGATTATACTGGTATTGATTATGGTATTGAAAATCCAAATGTTAACCAAACTAATGTGTCCTTTATTGATAGTGACATTATCTATGACGGAACTCAAAAAGGGGGAGCTATATTTACTTATGCTCAAGTAGCATTCTCGATTGCAGAAGCAGCCCAAAGAGGTTGGACTTCTGATAGTGCCGAAGATTGGTATAACAAAGGGATTCAGGCTTCTATGGATCAATGGGGTGTTTCAGCTACCGACGCAACGGCATATTTAGCAGAAGCTTCTGTTAAATTTGACACTTCAAAAGCTATGGAGCAAATTGCTACCGAAAAGTGGGTGTCTTTATTCTTACAAGGTTCTGAGGCATGGGCTGAGTGGAGAAGACTAGACTACCCAAAACTAAGCCCAGCTCCAGATGCTTTAACTGGAACGGGAATACCTGTTAGATATGGTTACTCAGCAAATACAGCTGCTTTAAACGAAGCAAATTACAATGCTGCAGTTTCTGCTCAAGGAGCAGACAATCAAGACACCAAATTATGGTGGGATATAAAATAAAATTCAATTTATTGTTTTTATATTGTTAGTTAATTAAAGCACCTGCAATTGTAGGTGCTTTTTTTTGGTTAGATTTAAGTTATGAAAAAAAATATCTTTTTAATACTAATGCTACCCTTTTTCAGTTGGGGACAAAATATTTCAATAGATCCTAGAAATTTCAACTCAGGCAATATAGAACTCACTAGGGCTGTGAACGAAAACAGAAATATCAAAGGTCATCCATATTTAGAGGAAGATTTTTCCATTTCTACCATTGAATTTAAGGACGGAACAACCTATGAAGGATTGATTAGATTCAACATTGGTAAAGATGTTTTTGAGATGAAAAGCAATACCTCTGAGGAAATTTATGAATTTAAATTAAAGCTAGGTGTCCTCATTACACACTATAACAGAACCTTTGAAGCTAAACTACTAAGCAGCGAGAAAAGCATAGCTACTTTTGAGATTCTAGTAAATGACACACCTTATTCGCTTTACAAATACCATAAGAAAATTATTAAAGAGCCTCGGAAAGATGGCATAGCCATGCCAAGCTCTAACCAGGGCAATAATAGTGATGCATTTTGGAGTGATCAATCTTCACTGGTACTTATGGCTAACAATCAAGTTTACGAATTAGAAAAATCACATAAAAAACTACTCAAATCTGGAATGGTTGATCCAACTAAATACAATCAGATTACGAAGAAAAAGAAATACAAATTAGATAAAATTCAGGATGTAATAAATCTAGTTAAGGCACTCAATCAATAAGAATAACTTATTCTTATAAAAAATGTACATATTCAAAAACCCCCTACCAAAAGCAGGGGGTTTTTTGTTTACTTTTGCATCATGGAGAAACAAACGTATATATACGGCATTAGAGCTGTTATTGAGGCTATAGAAGCCAAAGAAACCTTAGACAAGGTCTTTATTCAAAAGGGACTGCAGGGAGACTTAATTAAAACTTTAGAAAACCTAATTAGAAAACAGGGGTTAAACACTTCTTATGTACCCGTAGAAAAATTAGATCGTTTGGCCAAACAACACAACAACCACCAAGGTGTTGTCGCGAGCATTTCTCCCATTGAATTCCACGAACTCGATCCTTTTGTAGAGCGTGTCATAGAAACAAAAGAAGCCCCTTTATTTTTACTATTAGACCAACTTTCAGATGTCAGGAATTTTGGTGCTATTATAAGAACTGCTTCTTGCACGGGAGTAGACGCTATTATCATTCAAAAAAAAGGTACTGCTCCAGTTACAGCAGACACTATAAAAACCTCAGCAGGTGCAGCCTTTCAAGTACCTATCATTAAAGTAGATCACCTAAAAGACGCCGTATTTCACTTACAGGCCTGCGGTATTCAAGTAGTCGCAGCCACAGAGAAAGCCAAGAACGACTTATATGAAGTGTCCTTTACAGGACCTACCGCTATTGTTATGGGGTCTGAAGACATGGGAATTACACCCTCTATTTTGAAAGTAGCCAACGCCCAAGCCAAATTACCCATGCAAGGACCTATTAGCTCTTTAAATGTATCTGTTGCCTGCGGTGTTTTCTTATACGAAGCGGTGAGACAAAGAAAATAATATGAATGAACCACTAGCAGAAAGAGTCCGCCCAAAGTCCCTAGAGGGCTATATGAGTCAAACTCATTTGGTGGGTCCTGCTGGTGTATTGACCAAGCAAATAAAAGCGGGTATTATCCCTTCTATTATTTTATGGGGACCACCCGGTACTGGAAAAACCACTTTAGCAAATATTATTGCCGCCCAAACAGAACGACCTTTTTATGCCCTTAGTGCTATTAATTCTGGGGTAAAAGAAGTGCGGGAAGTGATTGAAAAAGCCAAGCAATCTGGAGGGCTATTTACCACAAAAAACCCGCTTTTGTTCATAGATGAGATTCATAGATTTAGTAAGTCTCAACAAGACTCCCTTTTAGCAGCAGTAGAAAAAGGATGGGTTACCTTAATTGGAGCTACCACAGAGAATCCGAGTTTTGAGGTAAATGCTGCCCTACTCTCTCGTTGCCAAGTTTACACGCTCAAAGCTTTTGAAAAATCAGATTTAGAAGCGCTATTAAACAACGCCATAAAGATAGATCCATGGCTTCAAGAGAAAGAAATTACCCTCAAAGAAACCAATGCCCTTTTTAGGGCAAGTGGTGGTGACGCCAGAAAATTGCTCAATATTTTTGAATTTCTTGTCACCCAAAATCCAGATAAAAAAGTAGTCATCACAGATGAGTTTGTAACCAGCAACACACAAAATAACACTGCTTTTTATGACAAGTCGGGAGAGCAACATTACGACATAGTTTCTGCATTTATCAAATCTATTAGAGGTTCAGATCCCAATGCAGCTGTTTACTGGCTTGCCAGAATGATCGTTGGCGGAGAAGACATGAAATTCATTGCTAGGAGAATGGTTATATTGGCTTCTGAGGATATTGGGAATGCCAATCCAACTGCCCTTGTACTAGCAAATACTTGTTTCCAATCGGTACATATTATTGGACACCCAGAGGCCAGAATTATTTTGAGTCAGTGTGCGGTGTATTTAGCGACTTCACCTAAAAGCAATAGTAGTTATTTGGCCATAAACGAAGCGATTGCTGCTGTCAAAGAAACTGGAGATTTACAAGTACCACTCGCACTGAGAAATGCGCCTAACAAACTAATGAAAGAACTGGGCTATGGAGACAGCTACCAATACTCCCACAACGGTCCAAATGCATTCATAGCACAAGAGTTTCTTCCAGAAGCGTTGTCAGGAACAGTTTTTTACCAGCCCGGAGACAATCCCAGAGAAAAAGGAAGTCGGGATTTCCTTAAAAACCGTTGGAAAGACAAATACAAATACTAAAGAAATCCCTACATTATTAGAGGAACTTCTTTAATTCCGCTAAACTGTGTACTATTGTGCAATGTTCATGTGCAGATTCTCCATGAGCGTTAAAATGAATAACCTCAAAGCCAACTTCTTTAGCGCCCAGAATATCTGCCTCTAAGCTGTCTCCTATCATCAACGATTTATCTGCGGTGACATTTGCTTTTTCTAGTGCCAATTCAAAAATTTCAGGATGTGGTTTCTTTACTCCTGCTAGTTCAGAATCCATGATTACGTCAAAATAATGATCAATATGGGCATTTTTCATTTTCTTTCCTTGCACTTCGGAAAAACCATTGGTGATGATATGTAAATTGTAATGTGGCTTTAAATACGCTAATATCTCTATGGTACCGGGAAACAAATGGTTGTAAGTAGTGAGCACTTCCATATATTGGTCTGCCAATTCATGAATCAATGCATCTGTAGCGGGATATTCAAGTGTGTCAAAGGTGAATTTTAAACGTTCGTAACGAAGGGTTTCTTTAGAAACGCTACCGTTTCTGTACATACGCCAATACTGAAGGTTAATAGGAATATAGGCTTTTAAAAATGTATCTAATGGAATGTCTACACCATATTCGGTGAGCAAACGTTCAAAAGTAAGGGCTGAATTTTTTTCAAAATCCCAAAGGGTATGGTCTAAATCAAAAAAGATGTCTGAAATTTTACCTCTAAGCATAGTATTTTTTTTGCTAAAGGTACTATTTAATTTTGCTTTGACTGAGCGAAGAGACAGCCTGTATAATTTTTAATAGATCTACAGTTACACAAATTCTGGACTGTATTTCATTTATGGAAATACAAATTACATATTGTAATCTACTTACAGTATAAAGCAAAAAGCTACTTACTAAACTGAGCCAAATGCTTTTGAAAAGTTTCTTTACACACCAGTGATTTTTCTCCTCCCAACAATTCATTAGAGAAAACCACATTAAAATGGGCGCTCACCTCTTTTGTGGCCAGATAAAGTGGGGTCATTATTTTTAATGCGTCTAAAGTGCTCTTCTCCTTTAATAAAGCGTAGTCATGCACTGCAAACGGATGCACCTTAATAGGCAACTGAAGCTCCAGATAAATATCATAAAAGAAAAAAGGAGTCGCTGTTCCCGCCCTAAACCCAAGCTCATGGGTATAGCCCATAGAATAGTCGTTGTGAATTTCAGCGTCTACCAAGTCCCTGTAAGATACAGGTATGTCTACCCTATTATACCGCATTCTAGACGCTTTAATGGGTCTATTAACTACACTGGCCAAATGCTTCTGCTCTTCCATTAAAATTTTAGGAGCACCAAAAGATGCGTATGAAGCCGCCAAAGCCACTTCAAAGTGGTCCGCTACAGATTTTATAAGGGCTTTAAATGAGTTGTTATAAGGAGACACATTTTTGTCATAAGTACCATAATCAGCAAATTGAAAAAAGAAAATGGCTTTGGCCTTATACTGCCTTAAAAGAATGCCTAAGTAGTCAAAATTATCATAGGGATCTTTTTTAAAGCGCAGCCACACGCCTAGCCTGGTTAGAAGCCTGCTTAATTTAAAGCCTGCTAAATCTACAAAAAAACCAGACACACCTCTAATAAGGCCCCTATAAGCAAATGCATGAGAGCTAGTCACATCTATTAATGGGGTAAAGCAATACGTTCTTTTTGCCCTTTTAAGGTCGGGGAATTTATCTTGAAGGGCATTAAAAAAAAGGCTTGCCCACTGGTCCACTACAGGTGAGGTTAAAAAACCGTTCACATAACCCACACTTTCTTTTGGTGGAAAGCGTCCGTGAATGTCTTTCACATGAGGCAAATACTCTTCATACCTAGACAGCATATAAAAACTAGCAGCAAAAACATCAAAAGGAATACCACTTTTGTCTCCTGAGGGAAAGAAACAAGGCACCCCGTTCCAGTCACTTACTTTAATAGCATGGTCATTAATACCTTGCTCGAATAACAGCGCATGAGACCTTATAAAGAATTCATTTTGCAAAGCCTGTTTCGTATAGGTTAATTTTGGCCCCTCGTGCTTTATAAAGTCCGACACTTCAGTAGTGAAAGCAACTTCTAAACCCAACAAACGTTTACAAATATGATTGGCTATATAAGTAAATCTAGGGGTTATTTTATAGGTGTATATCAGGAGCATTTACAAGAAAGTATGATTCAAAAATAGATCAGTAAGGGAACGGTTATTCTAGGCTTAAAAATAAACAATTATAGCAGATTCTGGTCTGCAAAACTGAAGTATTCATTTTTACCTACTATTATATGATCTAGTAATTTAATATCTAAAACCTTAGCGGCTTCCTTTAATTTCTGTGTCAAAGCTTTGTCTGAATGGGAGGGTTTTAGGTTGCCTGTGGGATGGTTATGGGCTACAATCATAGCCGTAGCACCCCATCTTATAGCCTGTTGTAAAACCAACCTGATGTCTACAACTGTGGCTGTAAAACCACCTTTACCAAGTAAGGAACGCTCAATAAGCACATTAGAATTATCCAAATACAGCACCCAAAACTCTTCATAAGTCAAACCAATTAAAACAGGCTTCAAAATAGAGAATGCAGATCCACTAGAAGAAAGAGATAGGGGGGCGGTAGCATTGACATGCAACAATCTGTATCCAAAATCTAGTGACGCCTTTATTTTAATGGCTTTCACCTTCCCTACTCCTTTAAAATCCATAAGCTTCTCTATGGAAAGTTCAAATAGTTTTTGAAGGTCATTGTCACATGCAATCAATAGCGTCTTGGCCAGTGAAAGGGCAGACTGACCAACAGAACCATTGCCTAAAACTATGGCAAGAAGCTCTGCATCTGTCAATTTTTGTCCACCCAAACGCAGGTATTTTTCTCTAGGCTGGTCTTCCACAGACCAAGCCTTCATACCCGAATTTTTAATATAGACCATGAGTAAAGATAGCCTGTGTGGCTCAAAAAGAAACGCAAACCAGACAAACTACTCCCTGACTAGATGATCGGTCAAAAAAGCCATAGCCACAAATCTAAAAAAACCTTGGTAAAACCTTATGAAATTCGCTGGGCCAGTGCTTTAAAGTCCGTGCCTCCGTAATTACCTGAACTCATGAATAACAGCACCGTTCCTTCTAAAGGCAAATCTCTCAAGAAAACAGCCAAACCTTCAGGCGTGGTTTCTATTTGAAGCGCAGCGGAACCAAAAGCATTTTTAATAACCTCCGCAGAGATAGGTTCCCTTTCTTTTATGGCTAGTACGGCTGGCTCATAGAAAACCATACCGACGTCGGCCTTGGCCAAAGCATTTTTATACTCCTTGAGAAAAGAAGCGTCTAAACTACTGTAGGTATGCAACTCAAGTACCACAACCAACTTCCTGTCAGGATATTGCTCCTTAACCGCTGCAGTAGTGGCCTTTACCTTACTAGGTGCGTGAGCAAAATCTTTATAAATAGCCGTTTGATTGTTCTTAGCGACCAATTCTAATCGTTTAGAAGCGCCTCTAAAACTACTAATGGCCTCATAGAAATCTAGGGCGTCTATACCCATATGCTGGCATATCCACTTGGCACCTGCCAGATTATTGAGGTTGTGCATTCCGAAAATTTCTAATGGCAAAGGACCTTCTTCCGTTTCTAGATAAGTTACACCACTATCTATAGAAGCCTCTGGGGTGGTATAAGCAATTTTGCGAATGGTGTTGGTGGCTTTTTCAACCATTTCATTAAGTACCTGATCCTCTTGATTAAAAGTAAGGCTACCTCCCGCAACAATACTATCAATAAAGGATTCAAAGGGCGCACAATAAGATTCAAAAGTGGGGAATACATTAATATGGTCCCAAGCAATACCACTCAAGAGCGCAATATGCGGCTTGTAATGTAAAAACTTTGATTGGGCATCTATGGGAGAAGAGAGGTATTCATCTCCCTCTAATAACATAAAATCGTTCTCCTCTGTGAGATGAACCATCTTGTCAAAGCCGTCTAATTGGGCACCCACCATAAAGTCTATTTCTTTTTCATGGTAGTGCATCACATGAAGGATCATAGAAGTAATGGTTGTTTTTCCGTGACTCCCCCCTATGACAACGCGTGTTTTATGCTTTGAATGTTCATATAAAAATTCAGGATAAGAATACACTTTTAAACCCAATTCCTGGGCTTTTTCAAGCTCAGGATTCCCTGGTTTTGCGTGCATGCCTAAAACAATTACATCTATATCTGAGTGAATGTTTTCAGGCAGCCAACCCATTTCTAAGGGAAGTAAACCAACCGCTGCTAGGCGGCTTTTAGAGGGTTCAAAAATGACGTCGTCACTGCCGCTAATCTCATGACCCGCTTCGTGTAATGCCAATGCTAAGTTATGCATAGCACTTCCTCCAATGGCTATAAAATGTATTCTCATAGTATTATTTTCCAGAACCCATGGATTCCTTTTGATCGTGTATCATTTCCCAAAGGGTGTCTTTGAGCGGCATAATGCCTTTTTGTGCCACAGCAGAGAAGAACAAAAATGGGGTATTTCCCAATACGGGTTTTAGCAAGCCTGAAATCTCAGTTTCTAATTCCTCATCCAGCATATCGCTCTTTGAAATGGCAACCAAGCGGTCTTTGTCCAACAATTCAGGGTTGTATCTTCTCAACTCATCCAACAAAACACCGTACTCTTTCACAATATCTTCACTGTCTGCTGGAATTAAAAATAAAAGGGTCGCATTGCGCTCAATATGCCTTAAAAAATAATGGCCCAAACCTTTGCCTTCTGCCGCTCCTTCGATAATTCCAGGAATATCTGCCATGACAAAACTCTTAAAATCCCTGTATTCCACAATCCCTAAATTGGGTTTGAGGGTGGTAAAGGCATAAGAGGCAATCTTTGGCTTTGCAGAGGTAATCACAGAGAGTAAGGTAGATTTTCCTGCATTTGGAAAACCAACCAATCCTACGTCTGCCAATACTTTTAATTCAAGGGTAAAAGAGCCTTCTTTTCCTGGAATTCCAGGTTGGGCATATCTGGGTGTTTGATTGGTAGAAGACCTAAAGTGCCAGTTTCCTAGCCCCCCTTTTCCTCCGTCCAAAAGCACAATCTCTTGGTCGTGCTCGGTCACTTCATATAATGGCTCTTGGGTTTCTCCATCTTTAACAACAGTTCCCAGAGGCACTTCTAAATAGACGTCGTTTCCGTCTGTTCCAAAACTCCTGTTTTTACTGCCATGTCCCCCATGCTCTGCAGTAAAATGCTTTTTAAATTTATAATGAACCAGCGTCCAAAGATGCTTGTTCCCCTTTAAAATAATGTGGCCCCCTCTTCCTCCATCGCCACCATCGGGTCCTCCTTTGGTGATGAATTTCTCCCTGTGTAAATGTATAGATCCCTTTCCTCCGTTTCCTGAGGTTAAAAAAACCTTTACATAATCTACGAAATTTCCTTCTGTCATGGGGTAATGATTAAATAATTTATGGGCTAAATTGGCCTATTCTAGGCCGATGCTTCAAACAGCGCTTTTCTTTTATAAACCACTAATAATAGCAGCTATTCTCTTTGTTATTTCTGAAATTTCTCCAATGCCATTAACAGCATAAAACTTATTTTGGGCCTTGTAAAAAGCCTCTAAAGGGGCTGTTTTTAGGTTGTATTCCTGAAATCTATTTCTAATTTTTGCTTCGTCCGAATCATCCGGTCTTCCACTTTCTTTGCCTCGCTCCAAGAGCCTAGCAGTTAAAACATCTTCATCTGCCTCCAAGGCTATAGTGGCAGAAATGGCCATTGACTTGGTCTTTAAAAAAGCATCCAATGCTTCTGCTTGTGCTGTTGTTCTGGGAAATCCATCAAAAATAAATCCCGCAGCAGCTTGATTTTCATTCACCTCAGCCTCCAACATTTGTATGGTCACTGAATCTGGAACCAAATCTCCTTTGTCCATATAAGACTTGGCCAATTGACCTAAAGGAGTATTTTGAGAAATATTAGCCCTAAAAACATCTCCAGTAGAAATATGCTTTAATTGGTAGGTTTCTTTTAAAAAGGCCGCTTGGGTTCCTTTTCCTGCGCCTGGTTTCCCAAACAAGACAAGGTTGGTTTTCATGGGGTTTTTTTTAGTTAATTAAAGGCACAAAGATAGTGTTTTGATTTCGCTTTTTTAAAGGGACAGACCGGCTTTATAATAATTATCTCGTATTTTTGTAGCACAAGCACAAAATAACCCTAAGGGCCTTATTGATGAGTACAAACTATTTTTCTTCTAATTTCACTCTCGGCATTCTCGGTGGCGGACAACTCGGTAAAATGCTTTTACAAGAAACCAGAAAATGGGACATTCAAACAAAAGTATTAGATCCCTCTCCAGACGCTCCGTCTAGATTGGCTTGCAACCTTTTTGAACAAGGAAATTTAATGGATTATGAGACTGTTTTTAACTTTGGAAAAACAGTAGACCTACTCACCATAGAAATTGAAAATGTAAATATTGACGCCTTAGAAGCACTCGAAAAAGAGGGTGTCACTGTATATCCCTCTTCAGATAGCCTAAGAAGTATTGCCAACAAAGGCACCCAAAAACTCTTTTACACAGACCATCAGATCCCAACAGCTCCTTTCAATAGATTTGCCTACAGCTCAGAAATTGAAGACAGTATTGCTCATGGAGGACTGTCTTTCCCTTTTGTGTGGAAGTCTGCACAATTTGGTTATGATGGTCAGGGCGTAAAAGTAGTTAGACAAGCAGCAGACCTAAAAGGGCTACCCAACGTAGCTTGCATTACAGAAAGCCTCATTGATTTCGAGAAAGAGTTGGCCGTAATTGTCTGTAGAAACCCTAGTGGAGAAAGTGTACACTACCCCGTTGTTGAGATGGAATTTCACCCTGAAGCCAATCAGGTAGAATACGTTTTATGTCCTGCAAGAATCACAGATCATTTGGCCCAGAAGGCCATTGAAGTGGCCTTAAAAACATCTGAAGCCTATGGCCATGTAGGTCTTTTGGCTGTTGAAATGTTTTTGACAAAAGAAGGCGATATTTTAGTCAATGAAGTTGCCCCAAGACCACACAATTCAGGACATTACTCTATAGAGGGAAGTTACACAAACCAATACGAACAACACCTCAGGGCCATATTGGACCTTCCTTTGGGAGACACCGCTAGTAAAGTAGCTGCCGTTATGGTCAATCTCGTTGGCGCAGCAGGACACACTGGTGCTGTGGTTTATAAAAACATGAAACACATTTTAAGTCTTGACGGGGTAACACCACATATTTACGGAAAAAAAGAAACCAGGCCTTTTAGAAAAATGGGCCATGTTACTATTGTACATCCAGATATGAAAACTGCAAGAGAAATGGCAGAAACCGTTAAAAAGAGTATTGCCGTAATTAGTGAAAATAAAATATAGGCTGGGAACAATCACCCATTATTTAAAAATAATACTGGGTATTGGAATTAGAAGTCTCAGTTAAAAATAGTTCTAAATAAAAATACATGAAAAAAGTAGCCGTAGTCATGGGAAGCACCAGCGACCTTCCTGTAATGCAAGAAGCCATAGACTTTTTAAAATCTTTAAATATAGCGGTCATGGTAGACATTGTTTCTGCCCATAGGACCCCTGAAAAACTATTTAGCTTTAGTAAAAACGCGCACCTTGAGGGTATTGGTGTTATTATAGCGGGTGCCGGTGGTGCAGCACATTTACCTGGAATGGTGGCTTCTTTATCTCCTTTACCAGTGATAGGTGTACCCATTAAAAGCAGCAATTCTATAGACGGCTGGGATTCTGTGCTTTCTATATTACAAATGCCGGGCGGAGTGCCTGTTGGCACCGTGGCACTGAATGGTGCCAAGAATGCGGGCATTCTCGCCGCCCAAATACTCGGGAGCAGTGATCCTGCAATTCTCGATCAAATAATTGCTTATAAGGAAGCCCTTAAAGAAAAAGTGATCGAAGGCGCAAAATCAGTTCAGTCATAAAAAGTAGCAAAACACTTTAAAAACAAATCGGTCAATGTCTAAAAATCCCTTATTAGCTTCATTTGAAACGCCTCCATTTCACCTGGTTAAAAACGAGCATTACAAACCCGCTTTTGAGACCGCTATAGCCCTTGCCAAAGAGGAGATTACTGCTGTAAAGGAGCAATCAGAAGCACCTTCTTTTGAAAATACCGTGGTAGCACTAGATTATGCAGGACAGACATTGGGAAATATTTCCAGCATATTCTTTAACCTCAATTCAGCAGAAACCTCCCCTGAAATGCAAAAAATTGCACAAGAAGTGTCTCCACTTCTCAGTGCCTTTAGCAATGACCTGAGTTTAGACCCCGACTTATTCAAAAGGGTTAAAGCCGTTTACGAACAGAAAGACAACCTATCTCTAGATACAGAATCTCAAAGATTATTAGACAAATCTTATAAATCTTTTGTTAGGAATGGCGCGCTCTTGGAAGAGGCAGGCCAAAGCACCCTTAGGGAAATAGATAAAAACCTCTCTAGACTTCAGTTGGAATTTGGAGAACACGTCTTGGCAGACACCCAAATATTCTCCCTTCACATTACAGATGAACTTGAATTAGACGGATTACCAGACAGTGTTAAAACGGCTGCAGAAGACCTAGCAAAAAGCAAAGATAAAGAAGGCTGGATCTTCACATTAGATTACCCGAGCTATGTGCCTTTTATGAAGTTTTCTACCCAACGGGGTTTACGTGAAAAAATGCACAAAGCATTTACCAGCAAAGGATTTCAAAAGAACGAAAACAACAACGAGGCCATTGTTTTAGAAATTGTTAGACTCAGACACCAAAGGGCCCAATTACTGGGGTATGAAGACCACGCCCAATATGTCTTAGAAGAAAGAATGGCCAAAAGCCCAGCTGCTGTGCTTAATTTTTCACAAAACATTTTAAACAAAGCCCTACCTGCTGCAAAAGCAGAAATGGAGGCCTTAAAAGCGTACGGCAAAGAACAGTTTGGTTTAGAAAACCTAGAAAAATGGGATGGCCCCTTTGTAGGAGAAAAACTCAGACAAGCGACTTTTAATTTTGAAGAAGAAGTACTCAAGCCCTACCTTCCATTAAATGCCTGCGTAATGGGTATGTTTGACATTGCCCACAAATTATACGGATTAAACTTCAGTGAGGTCAAAGACATACCGGTCTACCACAAAGAGGTGTCTACCTATAAGGTGTATGACAACAAGGGAACTTTTGTATCCTATTTTTACACAGACTTTCACCCAAGACCCGGAAAAAGGGGGGGCGCATGGATGACCTCCTTTAGATCACAGTATAAAAAAGACGGCCAGGACTTCAGGCCACAAATAGCCATAGTATGTAATTTTAGCTCTGCTACTTCCAAGACGCCTGCATTACTTACTTTTCAAGAACTCACCACCCTATTTCACGAGTTTGGCCACGCCTTACATGGCATGCTTGCCAACACCACTTTCCCAAGTCTTTCAGGGACGTCCGTATCTTGGGATTTTGTTGAACTTCCCAGCCAACTCATGGAAAACTGGTGTTATGAAAAAGAAGCCTTATCACTTTTTGCAAAACACTATAAAGACCACACTTTAATTCCTATGGAATTGGTCCAAAAAATAAAAGAACAAGCTACCTTCTTAGAGGGAATGGCCACTTTGAGACAACTGAGTTTTGGGTTATTAGATATGGCCTGGCACAGCAGTAATCCAATGGAAATAACAGATGTTGCTGCTTTTGAAAATGATGCATTTAAAGGAACAGACCTTTACCCTTCTCAGCCTGGAAGTTGTATGAGTACCGCTTTTTCTCATATTTTCCAAGGGGGCTATGCAGCAGGATACTACAGCTATAAGTGGGCAGAGGTATTAGATGCAGACGCCTTTGAAAAATTTAAAGAAGCAGGTATTTTTAATGCAACAGTAGCAGCAGACTTTAAAGAATTTGTGCTCTCTAAGGGAGGTTCAGAAGATCCTATGGTATTGTACAAAAAATTCAGGGGCAGCGAACCAAAGCCTGAGGCGCTTCTCAAAAGAGCGGGTTTATTGAATTAAGCAAAGTATAGAAGCGTTAATAAAGCAACAAGCAGGTTTATTGAATCAAGCAAAGTGCTAGGGTATTTTTGAAGTAAGGATCAAGCCTATTGTATGAAGCTTAGAAGTTGTGTTTTTTAAACCACCACAGCTACTGCGTCTTTTCATAAGCCTTATAGCCGCCTTTAAGGTTTACAACCCTTTTATAACCAAGACTGTCTAGTCTGGAAGCTGCCATTGCGGAACGCTTACCGCTTCGACAGTACACATAAATCTTCTTGCGTTTGCCTATGCTGTCAAAAGCCTTATTAAAGTCAGCAGACAACCAATCTATATTAACCGCATGAGGCAGGTGGCCTTCCTTAAATTCTGCAGGGGTCCTGACATCTATTAGCAGGCTACGCTTGTTTATTTTGGTTGCAGCCTCAGACATATCTCTGTCTTTATGCTGTGCAAAAGCATAAAAACTACATAAGAATAATAGGCTAAAAAGGACTTTTTTCATAGATATGAGGCTTTTTCCATTGGGGAAATTTTAAATGAGTTAGCCTTTGCCAAAACACTTATTGTTTTATAAAATTACAAAAACGATTCAAAAGCCCACCAAAGAAAGGCAAACAAAATGGGAATTCCCTCTACCCAAAAATCGGTAAAATAGCTACTTAAATGCTTGCCAGAATAGAAAATCCCTATGATCAGCAGCAGCGTAATCATTAGAGAAACCCCCACTATTTGTATAGGCCATTTCAATATTGCCCCAGCAAATAAATGGCCTCCTAAAAAAAGGAGCGACCAAAAAATCCCAATGTATTTGGTCTTTTGCAACCCATAGCGCTGTGGGAGTGTGGCCAATTGAGGAGTGTCTTCCAGATAGTCTCTTAGCTCAAAAGGAACCATTAAGGCCAGGACTAAGAAAAAATGAGATAGAAACAAGCCTAAAACACCCAAGAACCCAAAAGAATCTGATGAATTAGTAAGCTGTAAAACCATTTTAACCCCCAATGTAGACAGTGGCAATACCACAGTCGCCAGGGCCCAAACAATAGCAACAATATAAATTTTCATGCCTTTTATAGCCCTAAGGTTTTTTTGGGCTGGAAATATAGGCAGCCCGTAAAGGGCCGTAAAAACAACTAACATTAGTAATACCAAATAAGCCAATGGGTTTAAATACAGCATCCCGTATAAGCCGAGCGCTCCACAAAAAAAACTCACTATTTGCATGGGCATAAAGGACTTATGGGTCACTTTTAAATAAAAGGGACCGCCCAAGCCATATTTGATAAAATTATAGCCCATAACAGTTCCCGAAAACAACACAACCCCCAAAGCATTAGACCATAAAATGTTTAAGCCTTTAGCACCCACATAACTGAGGGATACCACGGCAAAAGCCACGTGGACACTGGCCTTTAAATAAAAATCAAAAAATCTTCTCAAACCGCGCATTCCACAAAAGTAAACAAACTGTTTATAAGCCCTCAAATTGGTTAAAAAGTTTAGTGAAGACTTGTATAAAAGGCAGTATAATTATTCTTTTTATTAGTAATTTTGTGCAGCTTTTTATAGATCTAATATAACGATTTCGCTTATGAAAACTGATGTTTTTGCATTACGCCACATTGGCATACATGAAGAAGAACAAGCCCAAATGTTAAAAACAGTTGGTGTAGAGAGTTTAGACCAGCTTATTCTGGAAACTATTCCTGCAGACATTCGTCTTAAAAAAGCATTGGATTTAGCACCAGCCATGAGCGAACACGACTACCTTTCTCATATTGAAATACTGTCTCAAAAGAATAAGGTATTCAAAACTTATATAGGCCAAGGATACCACCAGAGCATTACCCCTTCTGTAATCAAAAGAAATATTTTAGAAAATCCGGGATGGTACACTGCCTATACACCATACCAAGCAGAAATTGCACAAGGTAGGTTAGAAGCATTAATCAATTTCCAGACCATGGTGTGTGAATTGACCGGAATGGATCTTGCCAACGCCTCTCTATTAGATGAGAGTACCGCAGCAGCAGAAGCCATGACCATGCTCTATGATGTAAGAACGAGAGACCAGAAAAAACAGGAGGCCATGTCCTTTTTTGTTTCAGAAGATATTTTACCACAAACCCTATCCTTATTAGAAACTAGGGCAACGCCACTAGGCATTCAATTAGAGGTTGGCCCAATAGATGCATTTGCATTTGAGCCCCATTTTTATGGTGCCATAGTACAGTATCCTGGTAAAAACGGTGCGATTGGTGCCGTAGACCAGTTCATGGAGAAAGCCAAAGCAACAGAAATAAAAGTGGCTTTTGCAGCAGACATATTAAGTTTAACCATGCTTACAGCGCCCGGAGAATTGGGTGCAGACGTAGTGGTTGGAACCACACAACGCTTTGGAATTCCTTTAGGCTATGGGGGGCCACACGCCGCATTTTTTGCCACAAGAGAAGATTATAAAAGAAGTATTCCTGGAAGAATCATTGGACTCACAAAAGATACTGACGGATTGCCAGCCTACCGAATGGCGCTACAGACCAGAGAACAACATATCAAAAGAGACAAAGCCACTTCTAACATCTGTACAGCTCAGGTACTTTTGGCTATAATGGCTGGAATGTACGCGGTATACCACGGACCTCAAGGCTTGTTATATATTGCACATGGAGTGCACCATAAAACAGTTGCAGTGTCTAAGGCACTAGAAAGTTTGGGCTATACCCAGCACAACGAAAATTATTTTGATACCCTATTGGTGTCGGCGCCAGCCAAAGAAATTAAAGCATTGGCAGAAGCCCAAAAAGTCAATTTCCAATACGTTGGAGCGGATCAGGTAGGGATTTCAATTAACGAGGCCACTTCCATGGCCGATGCCCAAGAGATTGTAGCCATTTTTGCTGCCGCTAAAGGACAAACTCCACCTACTATTTCGCTTGGGAATGAAACAAAAGTGCCCCAGCACTTGGCGAGAAAAACAGCTTTTCTAAGCCAAAAAGTATTTAATACCTACCACTCTGAAACGGCACTAATGCGTTATATAAAACAGTTAGAACGCAAGGATTTGGCTTTAAATCACTCCATGATTTCTCTGGGTTCATGTACCATGAAACTCAACGCGGCCTCAGAAATGTTGCCTCTTTCATGGGCGCAATGGGGTAGCATACATCCTTTTGTACCTGTTGAACAAGCAGCTGGCTACCATGAAGTTTTACAACAATTAGAATTACAGCTCAACGAAATTACTGGCTTTGCTGGCACCTCGCTACAACCAAACTCTGGAGCACAAGGAGAGTACGCAGGACTAATGACTATTAGAGCCTACCACGCTTCTAGGGGAGAAAGTCACAGGAATATATGCCTCATACCGGCGTCTGCCCACGGCACTAATCCAGCCTCTGCAGTGATGGCGGGAATGAAGGTTGTGGTGACAAAAACAGATGAAAAAGGAAATATAGACGTAGAAGACCTTAGAGAAAAAACCATTGCCCACAGTAGTGAATTGGCGGCACTCATGGTCACTTATCCTTCTACCCACGGAGTATTTGAATCTTCTATTAGAGAAATTACTGGCCTCATTCACGAGCACGGCGGACAGGTGTATATGGATGGAGCCAACATGAATGCGCAGGTAGGATTGACCAATCCAGCCACTATTGGCGCAGACGTTTGTCACTTAAACTTGCACAAAACTTTTGCTATTCCTCACGGAGGAGGAGGTCCTGGTGTAGGACCTATCTGTGTGGCGCCTCAATTAGTGCCGTTTTTACCTACCAATCCGGTTATAGCTACTGGCGGTGACCAAGCCATTACTGCTATATCTGCAGCACCATGGGGTTCTGCCTTAGCCTGCCTTATTTCATATGGTTACATTAAAATGCTAGGAGAAGCTGGGTTGACCCATGCTACTAAAATTGCTATTTTAAATGCCAATTATATTAAGGCCAGATTGAATGGCTCCTTTGAAGTACTTTATACGGGAGAGCAAGGAAGGGCTGCCCATGAAATGATCATAGATTGCAGGCCTTTTAAAGACCATGGGATAGAGGTAACAGATATAGCCAAACGACTCATGGACTACGGATTCCATGCCCCTACAGTATCTTTCCCTGTGGCAGGCACCATGATGATTGAACCTACAGAAAGTGAAGATTTACCAGAATTAGACCGTTTCTGTGACGCCATGATAGCTATTAGAAAAGAAATAGATGCCGCTCATATAGACACGCCTAATAACCCACTCAAAAATGCGCCGCATACACAAGCCATGCTTACTGCTGACCAATGGGATTTCCCTTACAGCAGGCAGCAAGCTGCCTTCCCTTTACCATATGTGTCTGACAACAAGTTCTGGCCAACGGTGAGAAGGGTAGACGACGCTTACGGAGACAGAAACCTGATCTGTACTTGTACGCCCATTGAAGCGTATGCAGAGGCATAAATAATACTGAACATCGTATATTTTACGTGATGACGCTTTACATAGGTTACATTTTTTTTATCTTGTGATAAATTATGTAACCTATGAAAGTGAGTATTAAGGGAAGCGGTAGCTATATTCCGCCTCTAATAACCCCAAATGAAGCTTTTAATTCACATGCGTTCCTTCAAGAAAATGGCCAGGTATTTGAGCAGGAAAATGGGGTAATCATTGAAAAGTTCAAGGCCATTACTGGTATTGAAAATCGCAGGTATGCCCCAGATCATTTAAATACCTCTGATTTAGGTTTTTTAGCGGCTCAAGATGCTATTACAGACGCTAATATAGATCCTGAAACCATTGACTACATTATATTTGGCCATAATTTTGGAGACGTTTCTGCTCCCGGAGCACAAGGAGACACTTTGCCTTCATTGGCCTCTAGGGTAAAACATTTGCTGCGTATTAAAAACCCATCTTGCGTGGCCTATGACTTGCTATTTGGCTGCCCTGGCTGGATAGAAGGAGTGATTCATGCGCAGGCATTTATGAAAGCTGGCATGGCTAAAAGATGCCTAGTAATAGGCGGAGAAACCCTCTCAAGGGTTTTGGATCCTCATGACAGAGACTCTATGATCTATGCAGACGGTGCTGGGGCTACAGTTCTTGACATAGAAGACCCTCAGGGCGGAAGCATTCTATCTCATGCCTCAGAAACCCACTCTTTTGAAGAAGCCCATTTCCTATTTTTTGGCTGCTCTTACAAACAAGACGCTCCCAAAAATGAGAAATACATAAAAATGTACGGCCGCAAAATTTATGAATTTGCGGTGACCCACGTCCCCATAGCCATGCAGAAATGTTTGGATGCTAGTGGTCACAATATTGGAGATCTCAAGAAAATATTCATCCACCAGGCCAACGAAAAAATGGACGCTGCTATTGTAAAGCGTTTTTATAGACAGTACAAAACCTCTGTGCCAGATGGTATAATGCCCATGAATATTCATGAATTTGGCAATAGTTCTGTAGCGACCGTTCCCACCCTTTTTGACATGGTGAAACGCGGTCAATTAGAGGGACATATGATTGAAAAAGGAGATGTGGTGATGTTTGCCAGTGTGGGTGCAGGAATGAATATTAACGCATTTGTATATGAGGTATAGTAGATGAATTAAAAATCAACTCTATTTTTAGCATCTAACATATTTTTAGCACCGAACATTTTTTAAGCTCTGAGTATTTTTCACCTCATTTATAAGTAATGGTGCCCACTTATTCCTTTAATTTGCCCTATGTACAAAAGATACTTTCCAGAAAAAAGGTATAAAATAACCTTAGCTTTTTTACAAGAACACCTTTCTACACAGGAAACCCTTCTAGACTTGGGCGTAGAAAATCCATTGAGTGAACAAATGCGTGCGCTTGGATATACCGTTAAAAACACAGCGGGAGAAGATTTAGATTTTAATCAAAATGCTTTAATAGACTCAGACGCCTCAGTGGTTACTGCCTTTGAAATTTTTGAACACCTGTTAAACCCCTTTCAAATCTTACAGCAAATTCAGTCTAAAAAAATAGTCATCAGCGTGCCACTAAGACTTTGGTTTGCCCCTGCCTACAGGAGTAAAACAGACCTATGGGACAGACATTACCACGAATTTGAAAGCTGGCAGTTAGACTGGCTCTTAGAAAAAACAGGCTGGGAAATAAAAGCGACCAAACGCTGGACCAATCCCACAAAAAAAATTGGCATAAGACCCCTTTTAAGGTGGTTTACACCGAGGTATTATATGGTGTATGCAGAAAAAAAATCTTAAAATATAAATGAATATATCTATTGTCATTCCTGCACATAATGAAGCGGCATTTTTAAAGGGTTGCCTTGAAAGTATTTGCATTCAAACACTGGCTCCCCAACAATTAATTGTGGTCAGTGACAATTCTTCAGATAACACTTATAAAATAGCCCAAGAATTTGCTGAAAAACACCCTTTTATAACTGCCGTAAACCACAGTAGTTCTAATATACATATGCCTGGAAGCAAAGTGGTACAGGCTTTTAATTTCGGTTTAAAACAGCTGGACAAAGACTATGATATTTTGCTCAAATTAGATGCAGACATACTGCTTCCTAAAAACTATTTAGAGACTATTAGCAACCGTTTTTCTCACAATCCTTCACTAGGCATCTGTGGTGGATTTGCCTATGAACAAGACCACAAAGGACAATGGCTTTTAAACCACCCTATGGATAAAACACATATTCGGGGCGCGTTTAAGGCCTATTCAAAAGCTTGTTTTACGGCAATGGGTGGTCTAAGGATTGCTATGGGTTGGGATACTGTAGATGAGCTTTTAGCCCAATACCACGGTTTTGAATTAAAAACAGAAGAACATTTAGCGGTGAAACACCTGAGACCTATAGGCGCCGCTTACAATAAAAAAGCCAAATTACTCCAAGGCAAAGCCATGTATGGCATGAGGTATGGGTTATTAATAACCCTTATAGCCGCTTTTAAAATGGCTGTGAAGCAAAAGCGTTTTATGGCCTTCTTCCACCACATGGGTGGCTTTTTTGAGGCCAAAAAAGAAAACGCCCCTTTCATGGTAAACCATGAAGAGGGCGTTTTTATCAGGCGTTTAAGATGGAAAAATATGCGATCTAAAATCTTAGGTTAGCGATTGCTTTATTTGACACTTCACCCAGACCCAAACTTGTCCTAAATAGCCAAGATCCAATACTATAATTAATTGGGTTTACTCTAAAACTTCTGTCAATGGCTTGCCAGTAGTGCCGTTTGGAAAAGCAATACCTAACATTGCAGCTACAGTTGGGGCAATATCTGGGATCTCTGATCTTTCAAAACTAGCCCCTTGCTTAAATCCTTTACCAAAAAACAACAATGGGGTGTGGGTGTCGTATATCTGAGGAGAGCCGTGGGTAGAACCAGTCTTTGAATAACTAATTACTGCAGGCTTTAAGACAAAAAGGACGTCTCCAGATCTTTTGGGATTATATCCATTTTGCAAGATATAGGGGATCCCTTTTGTATATTCCTCCCCCCACATTTGATAGGCAGTATAACTTCTTTCCACAGCGGGATCTTGCAAAATAAATTGTGCCAAATCTTCCTGGATGTCTTCTAAATCAATATCTAACTGAGCAATTAAAGTCCTATTTAAAAACACTTGATAATTAGAGATGTTTTCTATGAGGTCTTCTGATCCATAGTGGTCTGCTACATATGTGTTTAGGTTTTCTTTAAATACTTTTGAATCAAAATATCCTGACGGTATTTTTAAATCCTGCAAATAGGTGGGAACTTGAACAGCTGCATGATCTGCGGTTAAAAACAAACTATAATTGCCTGGCCCAACCTGAGCATCTAAAGCTTTGAGTAATCTTTCTATGTCCAAATCTAGGCGATAGTAGGTGTCTTCTATTTCCCGTGAATTCACCCCAAACTGGTGACCCACATAATCTGTACTCGAAAAACTCACCGCTAAAAAATCAGTATCCAAGCCTTTGCCCAAATTTTCTCCCTGGAGTGCTGCTAAGGCAAAATCAGTGGTAAGGCTATTACCGTAAGCAGTCGCTTTTAATATATCATAAGCGCCATTAGCCTCCCAAAGTGACACGAGATCATGTGGGAAAACGGCCGCAGCTTCTCCCCTGTAAGCACCTTCGTAATTATTTTTATCTAAACCACTCTGTGTATAGGCTTTTTCAGATTTAAGCAGGTCCCATGGTTTTTTGTATAGCTGGGGTACTTTGTTATTAAATTGAGTCACCCAAGAGGGTAAGGATTCCATATAAAAAGTACTGCTAATCCAACTGCCCTCATTTTTTCCATGAAACCAGTACGCAGCGTCTGCCGTATGGCCCCCAGGCAAAACAGCTCCCCTGTCCTTTAAAGCAACAGCAATTACTTTAGACCTTGATTGGGTGTGTAATTTTAACTGATCAGAAATGGTAGTGGTTAACAATTGTTTTGGTGACATTTGTCCTGCCGCAGAGGCAGTCCCCACAGAAGCATAGGTATTGTCTGCTGCACAATATACAGATGCGCCTATTTCTTTGTCATACCAATCATTCCCAATAATCCCATGAGAGGCTGGTGTGGTCCCTGTATAAACAGACGCATGACCAGGACCCGTACTTGTTGGGGCATAATTATAATGGTTGTTTTTAAAGTTAAAGCCCTCTTTTACCAAGCGCTTAAACCCGCCTTCACTATAACCATTCCAAAAACGAGAAATATAGTCATAGCGCATTTGATCAACCACTATTCCAACCACCAATTTTGGCCTTTCATATCCCTTGGATGCTACTGATTTTTTTTGGGCTTTAGCAGCGAAAGAAAAAAAGATCACTAAGCAACAAAACAGGGGGTAATTAAAATGAGATTTCATATAATAATTATTTACTCAAAAATAAGGATTTTGTAGGTACCTGATAAAGTATTGAAGTAAAATGATTGTTAAAACAAAAACCCTAAAAACAATCCCCCATGAAAAAAGACTGACCCGTTTGAGACACAATTCTCCTCAGATCTATATCAAAGAGCAAATAGACTTAAAAAGAAAAATCGCATGGCTAGTTAAAAGCTTATTAGTATTTTTACTTGAGATTCTGAGAGTACACAAAACACCTTAGATTTTTAAACGCATCATGAAGCAGCTTGCAGCAATTGGACAGTATTTTTTAATGATACGAGAGGTTTTTAAAAAGCCTACGAAGTGGAAGGTTATGCGAGGCTTAATTCTCAAAGAAATAGATGAACTTATTTATGGCTCTATGGGGATTGTTATTTTTGTTTCTTTTTTTATTGGAGGGGTAGTGACCATACAAACCGCTCTTAATCTGAACAGCCCACTTATCCCAAAAAATTTAATTGGTTTTGCTGCCAGACAATCGGTAATCCTAGAGTTCGCACCAACTTTCACCTCCATTATCATGGCTGGAAAGGTGGGGTCTTTTATTACTTCTAGTATTGGCTCTATGCGGGTTACTGAACAAATAGATGCATTGGAGGTCATGGGAATAAATTCACTTAACTACTTGGTGTTTCCTAAAATAATTGCCCTACTTATGTATCCATTCGTTATTGCTATTGCTATGTACTTGGGTATTTTTGGTGGATTTTTAGCTGGGGTTTTTGGTGGATTTTCTACTGCTGCAGATTTTATTGAAGGGGTGCGAATAGACTTTGTTCCTTTTCATGTAGCCTATGCATTTATAAAAACCATGTTTTTTGCATTTATTATTGCAACGGTCCCTTCATTTCACGGGTATTATATGAAAGGTGGTGCCTTAGAGGTTGGTAAAGCAAGTACCACTTCCTTTGTTTGGACGGCTGTAGTAATCATCACTACAAATTATATACTCACACAACTTTTACTGGGCTAATGATAGAGGTAGAAAACATACACAAGTCTTTCGGAGACAACAAAGTACTCAAAGGAATTTCTACCAGCTTTGAAAAAGGAAAAACCTCTTTGATCATTGGTCAAAGTGGTTCTGGTAAAACAGTTTTTCTAAAATGTCTCCTGGGCCTCTTTAATTTAGATGCTGGAAATATCTTATACGATCAAGACAACTACGCAAACCTGACTTTAAAGAAGAAAAGGAAACTCAGAGAAAAAATGGGCATGGTATTTCAGGGGAGTGCTTTATTTGATTCTATGGATGTTGCAGACAATGTGCGCTTCCCGTTAGATATGTTTACCAAACAAACTGATGAGGAAAAAAAAGAAAGGGTCCACAGTGTTTTAAAGCGGGTAAATATAGTCAATGCAGAATCCAAATTCCCTTCTGAAATTTCTGGTGGAATGCAAAAAAGGGTCGCTATTGCTAGGGCTATTGTTATGAATCCAAAATATTTATTCTGTGACGAACCCAACTCTGGTTTAGATCCAAAAACGGCCATTCTTATAGATAATCTCATTCAAGAAATTACGGATGAATACCAAATGACAACCGTAATCAATACCCATGACATGAATTCGGTTATGGAAATTGGAGAAAAAATAGTATTCCTCAAAGAAGGCTTAAAAGCTTGGGAAGGCACCAAAGAAGACGTCTTTAAAACAGATAATGAAGCAGTAACAGATTTTGTTTACTCCTCTGAGTTATTTAAAAAAGTAAGGAAAATGTATGTTGAAGGCAAGAACTAGTTCTATTCAGCATCAAAATTAACTTGAACCCTTGCAACCTCCAATAATAAATGCCTATTTAACTGCCAGCATTGTCTGCTATTAAAAAGCTTACTTTGGCGTTTGGTTGAAACAGATAGGTTTTTCCGGAAGACAATTCTGTACATTCATAACGCTTGACCCTCTTGGGCCCTTTCTTAAATATCTTACCATTGTAAATTTTAAATAAAGTACCTTCTGAGAGTTCAAAGATGTAATTTTCTTGAGGGGGATTGAGGTCATAATTTGAAAAAGCAACAGAGAGCGCTGCATCTGTGTCTGTACTGGCTTTAGGATTTTTAAAATGTCTGGCCAAATAAGGCAACAAATCTGAAGGAAATACCTCCGGTCTAATAAAAGGCAACATCAGATTCCTAAAAGTCTGCTTCCATTCTATCCCATGTGGTTTAATAGCATACCCAAAATCTTCGAAGGCCACCAAATGGGCTATTTCGTGTATTAATGTCATTAAAAACCGGTAAGGGTTTAATGACGCATTAATTGTAATGGCGTGTTTGCCTTGGATATTTCTACGATAATCTCCGTGTCTGGTCACCCTTGTATTGACAATTTTCAAATGCACTTCATGGGTTTGAATCAAAGACATGCATGGGATTACTGCCTGGAGTGGTAAGTATTTTTCTAAAATCTCATTCACGGTTCTAAATTAAGGCTTTTAGAATTATCTTTACCTAAAAAAAGATGGCAGTAAAAGAAATAGAATTGGTAATTCCTCCAAGAAATCCTCACTTTGTTGGAGACGGTTTTAGAGTTCAAAACTTTATTCCGTCGGCCTACGGCCTAGACATGCAAAGGATGAGTCCATTTATTATGTTGGACTACAACGCACCATTTCACTTTCCTGCTACAGATACCCCTAGAGGGGTTGGTGTACACCCACACCGTGGTTTTGAGACAGTAACATTGGCCTACCAGGGCAGTGTGGCACACCATGACTCCGGAGGAAATCAGGGTATTATTGGTCCTGGAGGGGTTCAATGGATGACAGCTGCTTCCGGGGTCCTTCACAAGGAATACCACGAAGCAGAATTTGCAAAAAAAGGCGGTATATTTCAAATGGTACAACTTTGGGTAAACCTACCTGCTACACACAAAATGAGTCCACCAAAATACCAAGGCTTCTCTGAAAAAGATATTCCTACAGTTCATTTGGATCATGAAATGGGTCATGTAAAAGTAGTGTCCGGTCAATACCAAGGAACAAATGGAGCTGCAACTACTTTTACAGAAGTACATTTGTATAATGTACATCTAAATGACCAGGGGAAAGCAAGCTTTTCATTTCCTGCCCAAAACAATACAGCAGTTTTAGTCTTATCTGGAAATATCAGTATCGCTTCACATGAAGAAACAATAGAAGAGAACCACTTAGTGCTTTTCCAAAACAAAGGGGAGTCTTTTGAAATTACTGCGAACCAAGCTACTGACTTACTTGTATTAAGCGGTAGTCCTATAAACGAGCCAATAGCCGCTCAAGGACCATTTGTGATGAATACCCAAGCAGAAATTGCCGAGGCCATTAGGGATTTTCACACGGGTGGTTTTGGGGTACTTGAAGATTAGAAAAATAAGTCAATAAACGCTGTATTAAAACAAATCACTTGACACTGTATTATAACAAGTCAGTAAAAATTATATACACCAGGAAAAAAGCATTTAAAATAAAAAGCTACTAAAACTAGGGCGTTGAATTGCTCACTTGCAACATTTTTCCATTGTAAAGTGCGTGCCCATTGAGGCTAAAATCCACTATATATGCCCCCATTTGCTCAGCTGTTGTTGGTGGCTCGTATCCTGGAAAAGCCGCTGCTAACATTTCTGTCCTAACCGCCCCAATGGCCAATACATTAAAAGACGGGCCCGTTTCTTTAAATTCTTCTGCCCACAATTCTGTAAGAGTAATTACGGCTCCTTTACTGGAACTATAAGCGGCTAGGCCAGGGAATTTCGAACTTCCTTGAACGCCTCCCATAGAACTTACAGTAACCACATGCCCTTTTTCCATAAAAGGAATGAGCGCTTTAGTTATGGCAGCCACTCCAAAAACATTCACTGCATACACCTGCTGAAAATCTGCTGTGGTGGTTTCTAAAAATGGCTTATTGATCAGTGTACCTGCATTATTTATTAAAACGTCTAACTTTCCACCCCACTGCGTAGCTACAAAATGAGCGGCTTTCTGAATGTCTTCAGATTGACAAATGTCAAAGGCAAAAGCATATAATCCGTCTAATTTTAACGCATCTATGGGCGACGGATTTCTAGAAAGTGCCAACACTTGATGTCCTTGTGCCACATATATTTTGGCCATTTCAAAACCAATTCCCCTACTCGTTCCAGTAATTACAATATTTGCCATGGGTGTTTTAATTTATTTTTACATCTTGTTTATTGGCCAATTGACCACAAGCTGCATCTATATCTTTTCCTCTTGAACGTCTTACCGTACAAGTAATGTTGTGCCGCTCTAGAGTGTTCACGTAAGCATCTATTGCTGCTTGGGAAGCTTGTGAAAACATACCGTCGTCTATAGGGTTGTATTCGATTAAATTCACTTTAGCAGGTGCAAATTTACAGAATTCAACCAGCGCATCTATAGCGGCTTTATTGTCGTTAATTCCTTTCCAAACCACATATTCGTAAGTGATCCTGCTCTTGGTTTTTTCATACCAAAATTGCAGGGCCTCTCTGAGTTGCGCTAATGGGAATGTTTCATTAAAAGGCATGATGGTGGTCCTAACGGAATCTATAGCAGAGTGAAGAGAAACAGCTAATTTAAATTTAACCCCATCTTCTGCCATTTTACGGATCATTTTAGGCACCCCAGAAGTAGACACTATAATACGTTTAGGGGACATAGCCAGACCCTCTGGATCCGTTATTTTTTCAATGGCTTTGAGCACATTGTTGTAGTTCATTAATGGCTCTCCCATACCCATAAAAACAATATTGCTGAGGGGCCTGTTAAAGTACAATCGGCTTTGTTGGTCTATGGCCACCACCTGATCATAAATCTCGTCTGGTTGCAAATTACGCATGCGTTTTAATCTAGACGTTGCACAGAATTTGCAGTCTAAACTACAACCCACTTGGCTAGACACACAAGCAGTTGTTCTTGTTTTGGTAGGAATTAAAACAGATTCTACCACCAGGTTGTCATGGAGGCGTACTGCATTTTTAATAGTCCCATCATTAGAGCGCTGCATTTGATCTACCCTAATGTGATTAATCACAAAATGGGTTTCCAAAAAAGCCCGGGTCTCTTTAGATATATTGGTCATTGACTCAAAGGAATGGGCCCCTTTTTGCCACAGCCATTCATACACCTGATTTCCCCTAAAGGCAGATTGGCCCTGAGTCACAAAGAACGTCCTGAGGGCTTCTTTATCCAATGCTCTTATGTCTTTTTTTACAATCTCTTCCACCACCCAAAGGTATTAATAAAATGCAAAAAGCCTGACTCTACCTTAGGCTATGTCAGGCTTTTTTGTACACTAAATAAAATTATATAATAAGCATAGCGTCTCCGTAGGAGTAAAACTTATACTTTTCTTCAATCGCTATCTTATAGGCTTCTTTCATTAAATCGTGGCCCATAAACGCAGAAATCATCATCAGTAAAGTAGACTTAGGCAAGTGAAAATTAGTAATCATACAATTCGCAATACTAAATTCATGGGGAGGGAAAATAAACTTATTGGTCCATCCTTGGTGCGTATTTAAAGTGTGCTGAGAAGAAACAGCTGTTTCCAAACTTCGCATCACGGTAGTTCCCACAGCACAAATTCGTTTCTTCTGGGTCTTTGCATGATTTATGGTCACAGTGGCTTTTTCCTCAATAATCAACTCTTCACTGTCCATTTTATGCTTGGACAAATCTTCTACTTCTACAGGGTTAAATGTACCTAGCCCTACATGCAGGGTTACCTCTGCAAAATCTACCCCTTTAATTTCCAAACGCTTTAATAAATGCTTAGAAAAATGCATTCCTGCAGTGGGTGCTGCAACAGCACCTTCATGTTTGGCGTAAATGGTTTGGTAACGCTCTTCATCTTCTGCCTCAACCTCTCTTTTAATATATTTCGGAAGTGGTGTCTCTCCTAGGTCCCTTAATTTTTTTCTAAAATCTGTATATGAACCATCGTATAAGAAACGAAGCGTTCTCCCTCTAGAAGTGGTATTATCTATAACCTCAGCAACCAAACTCTCGTCTTCACCAAAGTATAATTTGTTTCCAATTCTAATTTTCCTAGCTGGGTCTACCAACACATCCCACAAACGCTGCTCTTCATTAAGCTCTCTTAATAAAAAGACCTCGATTCGGGCACCTGTTTTTTCTTTATTACCGTATAAACGCGCTGGAAACACTTTCGTATTGTTAAGCACCATCACATCTCCTTCATCGAAATAATCAATGATGTCCTTAAACATTTTGTGTTCAATAGTACCTTTAGCCCTATCAATCACCATTAATTTAGACTCATCTCTATTTTCTGCAGGGTACTCTGATAAAAGTTCTTCAGGCAATTCAAAACCAAAGGCGGATAATTTCATAGTGTTTTTTATCTAATTTAAAGAATGCAAATATACAACCCAAGGCATAGCCTTGTCAAGCAAAAGCGGGTTTAATTGCGTATTATGAGGATTCATAGGGCCTACCAAAGGCCTATACCGGAACGACTTGTATTCCAAGCGTTTTCATATCTGTCCAAAAATCAGGGTATGATTTATTCACCACCCCTGCGTCTTCAATGGCAATTGGCACCCTTAATGCGAGGGGAGCAAAGGCCATGGCCATTCTGTGATCGTGATAAGTACCAATGGTCACATGCGCTTTTATACTTCCATTAAAAGCAGCTAAATGCAAACTCTTTTCTGTGATATGAAGCCCAGCACCCAGTTTACTCAGTTCATTCTCTAAAGCCACCAAACGATCCGTCTCTTTAATTTTAAGGGTATGTAATCCCGTCAGATCACAAGCCACTCCCAAGCCAAAACAACTCACTGCGATGGTTTGTGCAATATCTGGTGCATTGGACAAGTCCCAAGCAAGACCCTTTTCCAAAATGGCGTCGCTTGGAGCGGCTACTTTAGCCAATACTAGTTGGTCCTTTTTAAAAGTAGTTTGAACCCCTAAATGACTGTAAATATCCCGGAGCACTGCGTCTCCTTGTAAACTGTCAGGGGTATAGGAACTCAAGGAAACTTCACTCCCAACATCTGACAAGGCGATCAATGAATAATAATAAGAAGCAGAGCTCCAATCAGACTCCACGACCATGCTTTGTGAAAAGACATCGCCGGCTGGAAATACTTTAATTTCTTGGCCCTCAAACTTCGTTTTAACTCCAATTTTTTCTAATAACTTAAGGGTCATTTTTATATAAGGTACTGAAGTGATTTTACCCTCTAGCGCTAGGGTTAATCCATTTTTTAAACGAGCGCCCACAAGTAATAAAGCAGAAATATATTGACTGCTCACCCCCGCGTTGAGTTGCACGCTGTCCTGGGTAATTTCACTTCCTTTTATCGCCAAAGGCGGATACCCTTCGTTTTTAACATACGAAATCTCTGCACCCAAATTTCTCAGTGCGTCTACTAAAATGCCAATAGGTCTTTCTTGCATTCTCTCAGATCCAGTAAGTATTATAGAAACTCCTGGCTGTGTGGCGTAATAAGCGGTTAAAAAACGCATGGCAGTTCCAGCATGGTAAATATCTACCGTACCCTTTGAACTAGCCACCCCTCTTTGCATGGCCTGAGCGTCCTCAGAATTGGACAAATTATCTATGCTTAGTACAGGAAAAAGTGCTTGTAACAATAACAATCTATTGGTTTCACTTTTAGATCCAGTAATGGCAATCTGTGCTTTTAACAAGTTTTCGCTAGGACCTTGTAAAGAAAATGTAGGATACGTCATAAAAATAATGCCTTGAAATGAGCGGTTTAAATACAGTGCAATGACCCTAAAATACGGATCAGAACTGTCTTAAAAAAAGGGTAAATACTTATTTTAATTTTTGGTTGTTTTGGTGCCTGTCATGGTCCCTTTCTGTCTTTACAGCTAGCTTTTTGTCAAAGGCATCTTGCAGATTTACACCCGTCTGATTGGCCAAACACAATACTACAAAAAGCACGTCTGCCAGCTCTTCTCCTAAATCTTTGTCCTTGTCAGAAGGTTTCTCAGATTGTTCTCCATAACGCCTGGCAATAATTCTAGCCACCTCACCTACTTCTTCCGTGAGCTGTGCCATATTGGTGAGTTCATTAAAGTAACGCACCCCATGATTTTTAATCCAGTGGTCTACCACTTCTTGTGCATTTTTAATATCCATAATTATTCTTTTTGTTGGCTATCTATTACAATGGTCACAGGACCATCATTGATCAATGACACTTTCATATCTGCACCAAAAATACCCCTTCCAATTTTTTTACCAAGGGCTTGTTCCATAGCTAAAGCAAAAGCTTCATAAAGCGGTTCTGCCACCTCAGGTTTTGCTGCCTTAATATAAGAGGGCCTATTCCCTTTTTTAATAGCAGCCAATAAAGTAAACTGACTCACCACTATTAGCTCTCCTTGAACATCTTGTAAAGAAGCATTCATTTGTCCTGAAGCGTCTTCAAAAATTCTAAGTTGGCTTATTTTTTTTACCAACCAATCTATGTCTTCTTGGGTATCTGTATGCGCAACCCCCAACAGCACCAAAAGCCCTTTTGAAATAACCGCTACTGCAGTGTTCGAAACCACCACACTAGCTTCCAATACCCTTTGAACAACTACCCTCATGATCCTTGATGAATATCTTGTCTGTAATTACCTTCCTCATCTTGTAACATTTGCACATAACTCCTGTATCTTGAAGTGGATAGGGTTTCCGCTTCTACTCCCTGCTTTACAGCACACTTAGGTTCTTCTAAATGCAGGCAATTGTGAAACTTACAATTTTGTTTCACAGCAAAAAACTCCGGAAAGAAGTTGCCAATATCTTGAGGTTCCAAGTCTACAATACCAAAACCTTTAATTCCAGGAGTGTCTACAATATGCCCTCCAAAACTCAGGTCATACATCTCAGCAAAAGTAGTGGTGTGCTGCCCCTGCATATGCTGCATTGAAATTGCTGCAGTTTTAAGGTCTAACCTATTTTCAATAGCGTTCACTAAGGTAGATTTACCCACCCCAGAATGTCCAGAAAAAAGGGTCACCTTATCTTTCATGAGTGCTTTTAATTTGTCTACATTATGCCCTGTCAAAGCAGACACCTCTAAACACTGATAACCAATTTGGGTGTATAGATGTGTTAAATATTTTATTTCGTAAAGTTCGTCTTGGGTGTAACTGTCTATTTTATTAAACAAGAGTACGGCTTCAATTCCATAAGCTTCTGCAGAAACCAAAAAACGGTCTATAAAAGCCGTATGTGTTGGTGGATTATTCAATGTAATCATCAAAAAAACCCGATCCAAATTAGCCGCAATAATATGGGTTTGCTTAGAGAGATTAACCGATTTTCTAACAATATAATTTTTTCGATCATCAATGGCGTGAATAATCCCCTGAGGGGCAGACTCATCCATACTTCCTTGAGGCTCTAACTCAAAAGAGACGCCGTCTCCTACGGCAATTGGATTGGTACTTTTAATGCCTTCCATCCTAAACTTCCCCTTAATTCTACATTCGTAAAACGAACCGTCTCTACCTTTAACGGTATACCAGCTTCCTGTGGATTTATAAACGGTTCCCTTCATAAATGATTCGTATTAAGACCTAAAACGGATCCTACCTCCTGCAAATTGTTTTTTAGTCACTTCTTTTGGGTTACCATAAACGTCTACATCTCCCCCAGCCCTGACATTAATGTCTACTCTTTTTGTAGCAAAAATTGCTGCTTCACCGCCAGCGGTTAGTCTGATATTAGTGATACTGCTCCTGAGCTCTTTTGCCCTTAAAATAGCACCGGTATTCATATTGACATCGTGTACATCTACCATTCCAGATACTTCTATAATACCGCCAGTTACTGCTTTGGAAGACAAATAATCTACCTCAAGACCTAAGCGAATCTCTGCGCCCTCTTGCACCCTTAAATTTAAGGATGTTTGAGCAATTAATTCATTGGCCGTAATGCGAGCCCCTTCGTTCCCATCTATTACATCTAAATCTTTGTAATAGACTTCTACAAAAGTGTTCTCTCCTTGGAATTTCTTCTCCAACATCATACGCACTTTTAAGACCCCATCCTTGTTGATCAATTGAATGTCATTCGCATGAGGCCCTTTAATCATTACCTTATTATCATTGGATTTAATGAGGTTTACTGCAATTAAATCATACACTTTAATTTCGTGAAAATCTCCCACATTTCGCTCCAAAAGCCCCTGGCCCATGGCAAAGAATCCGCAAAGAAAAGTCACTAAAACAATATATTTTTTCATAGGTTTTGTTTTTCACAACCAGAGGTTGCAAGTTATTAAATCATTACCTAATAAAGACAAGTGTTTTAAGGATATGTTACAGCTTAAGCTTTTAAGATTTTCTCTTGGTGGTTAATTGACTCTTGGTGAATGGCTTTAAACATTTTCAAAACAAACTCTTCACTGAGTCCTTTGGCCTCTCCCTCTAAAATCATCTTTCCTAAAATCTCGTTCCAGCGGTTGCTCTGTAAGACCGCCACATTTTGAGATTTCTTAATCCCTCCAATAGCATCTGCTACTTTCATTCTTTTTGAAAGTATCTCAATAAGCTGGTTGTCAATGACATCTATTTGAGCCCTCAAAGTATTTAACTCCACGTTGTAATCTGTTTCAGCAGAAGACTCTTTTCTAATCTTGAGGTCTTTCATGATCTGAACCAATGCCGTTGGGGTAACTTGCTGTGCTGCGTCACTCCAAGCATTGTCTGGATCAAAATGCGTTTCGATCATAAGACCGTCAAAATTTAAGTCCAAAGCTGTTTGAGACACGTCAAAGATCATGTCTCGCTTCCCAGTAATGTGAGAAGGATCGTTAATAATAGGCAAATCTGGAAATTTCTGCTGCAATTCAATCGCAATTTGCCATTCCGGAATATTTCTATATTTGGTTTTCTCATAGGTAGAAAAACCCCTGTGAATAACCCCTAAATTCTTAATATTGGCATTGGCCAAACGCTCCACTGCTCCTAACCAAAGGGCTAAATCTGGATTTACTGGGTTTTTCACCAATACAATCTTGTCGGTACCCGCTAAGGCGTCTGCAATTTCTTGAATAATAAAAGGACTTACTGTAGAACGAGCGCCAATCCATAAAAGATCTACGTCGTGCTCCAAAGCCAATTCAACATGGGCTCTATTAGCCACTTCAGTAGCTGTTTTTAGACCAGTTTCTTTTTTTACTTTTTGAAGCCATTTTAACCCTAGTGCTCCTACTCCTTCAAACATTCCTGGTTTGGTACGAGGTTTCCAAATACCTGCTCTAAAATAATTTACATCTGTGTCTTTTAATTCGTGTGCAATCTTTAATACCTGCTCTTCCGTCTCAGCGCTGCAGGGACCCGCAATTACAAGCGGATGGTCTAAGTTCATGGCGTCTAACCAATTTCTCATTTCTTTTGAATTCTCCATTATTTGTTTATTTAATCTTGTTAGGTTTTAAAAGGCCTAATGCCCTATTTGTTTTGATGGGTAAGCCCATTTAAAATATCCTTAATCCTGTTGGTCTGATCCATTTGCGCATGCACGCCTTCAAAATCATTGGCTTCTACCAGAGATTTAAAGCGTTGTAAATTATCTATATACTCAGAGAGCGCTGCAACCACAGCGGTTTTATTATCTTTAAAAATAGGTGCCCACATAGCAGGGGAACTCTTCGCCAAACGCACCGTGCTTTCAAACCCACTCCCAGCCATATCAAAGATATCCCTTTCATTTTCTTCTTTCTCCATGACTGTCTTTCCCAACATAAAGGCGCTAATATGTGACAGATGAGACACATATGCAATGTGTACATCGTGAGCCGCTGCATTCATATAGCGAATTCGCATCCCCAAGGCATGAAATACTTCAAGGGCCTTTTCCTGTAATTTAAAAGCCGTTTGTTCCACTTCACAAATGATCTGTGTCTTTCCCTTAAATAGGCCCGCTATCGCGGCCGATGGCCCTGAAAATTCCGTCCCAGCAATGGGATGTGCAGACAAATAATGCCTCCGTTTAGGATGGTTTTGAACCGCCTCACACAAGCTTGCTTTGGTAGAACCTGCATCTATCACGACCGTATGGTCTGCCACTAAATCCAATACCTGTGGCAAGATTTTTAAAGTAGCATCTACGGGAATGGCTATAAACACCAAATCTGCCTGTGCTACGTCTTCTAAATGCCCTATTTCATCTATGACACCCAACTTTAAAGCCTCCGCTAAGTAGTGGTCATTTGTGTCTATCCCAATACGTTTCACCTCTGGATAATGCGCTTGAATGTCTTTAGAAAAAGAACCCCCAATCAAACCAACTCCTATGACACAAACTACTTTCATAACTAATTTTTTACGCGTTTAATAGCCTCTTGAATTAACGATGCGTCCACACAGAGGGAGAAACGAACATAGCCCGCGCCCCCTGCTCCAAAAATGGTCCCTGGTGTAATAAATAAATCTTTTTCGTGTAATAATGCCTCTATAAAAGCTTCTGCATCTGTTAAGCCCTCTGGCAATTCTGCCCACACAAACAAGCCCACCGCATTTAGATCGTATGTACAGCCCAAAGCGTCTGCCAATTCATAAGTGAATGTCCTTCGCACTTCATATATTTTGTTTAATGCTGTGTACCAGTCGTCAGCCACTTCAAGAGCTGCTATGGCCCCCTTTTGAACAGGATAAAACATTCCTGAATCCATATTACTCTTCACTTTAAGCACGGCATTAATAATTTCCGAATCTCCTAAAACCATTCCTACGCGCCAGCCGGCCATATTAAAGGTCTTGCTTAAGGAATTTAACTCCAACACATGTCCTTTAGCTCCAGGAATAGACAAGATACTCTGAGGAGCATTGTTTAATATAAAACCATAAGGGTTGTCATTGACTAAGAGAATATCATGTTTTTTAGCAAATGCCACCAATTCAGTAAGCGCTGCTTCAGAAGCCACTGCTCCTGTTGGCATATGAGGATAAGACAGCCACATGAGTTTTACTTGAGTGAGATCTAATTGCTCTAAAGCCACAATATCTGGCAACCAATTAGTTTCTTTTCTTAGCCTGTAAGGAATGACCTTAGCGCCAACCAAATCAGAAACCGACTGATACGTAGGATAGCCTGGGTCTGGAATAAGTACCCCATCTCCTGGATTCAAAAAGGCCATACTAATATGCATGATCCCTTCTTTTGAACCCATCAATGGCAGAATCTCAGTGGCAGCATCCAAAGAAACACCAAAGTGTTTTTTATAGAAAGAAGCCATGGCTTCTCTGAGCTCAGGCAGTCCCTGATACGATTGATACTGGTGTGCATTCTCCGCGGCCGTGGCAGCTATTAAAGCCTCAGTAACCGTTGGATCTGGTGCCAAGTCTGGACTACCAATACCCATATTAATAATAGGTTTTCCCGCTGCCATTAGGCCACGTACCTCTCTTAGCTTTCTAGAGAAGTAGTATTCCTGTACCGTATTTAAACGTATAGCTGTTTTCATAATTCTCTCGCATTATTATATTCTCCCAATACCCTAAACTCAGTAGCCATTATTTCTAAAATAGCCCTCGCTTTTGTATAGTCTTCATAATGGTCAAAAGTGACGTCTACAAAAAAAGCATACTTCCATGGAACATCTATCACAGGTAAAGATTGGATTTTTGTTAAATTCAAATGGCAGTCACTCATCACATTGAGTACTGCCGCCAAGCTCCCCCTTTTGTGATCTAACACAAAACGAAGCGAGGCCTTATTTATTTGCTCCTGAGGTAATTCCTTAGAAGTCGTTTTTACAATAATAAAACGGGTAGCGTTGTTTTTAATGGTCTGTATGTCCGAAGCCAAAACTTCTAGGCCATATAACCCAGCAGCTACTTTAGGTGCTATTGCGGCTATTCCTTTTAGCTGACCAGATTGAATACGCTGAGCAGTTTCTGCCGTATCTACATCTTCTACCAATTGAATGTGGGGATGCTTTTTAAAAAACTCATGGCACTGCAATAGAGCCATTGGATGGGAATGTACCGCTTTAATATCTGTTAATTCTTGACCCTCAAGCGCCATAAGGTGGTGGTGAATATTTAAGTAGTATTCTCCAATGATATTTAAATGATGGTCATACACCAAAGCGTAATTTGGAATAATTGAACCCGCAATGGAATTCTCAATAGCCATGATACCCTTGTCTGCCCTTCCTTCAATAAGCGCTTGAACCAAAGCAGGAAAGGACATACAAGGAAGCATCTCTTGGTTAGCTCCATAGCAATCAATCGCCACCTGATGGTGGTTAGATCCCTTTATGCCCTGAATGGCTATTTTCATTTTTTCTTTCATTTTAATCAAAAAAAAATCCCGCAATAGCGGGACTCTTAATAAGGTATATAGTTCACAATATCCTAGAAAAGTCCCGTACTTCTATTAAAATAGAAGTAGAAGTAAAAACGGCTCCAGAAATTTGTACTAAGTGTCATAATTTATTTTACAAAAAGCTAATGTAATTATTATATTTAAAATATACTGAATTCAAATGATTTTTTTAGAATTACCTTATTTAAACAATTTTTATTGAGGATTTAAACACAAATCACTTTTATAACTGAGAATAATAGAAGCCGGACTTAATTAAATAAAAGTAATACGTCTAAAACACCTCAGCGGCAATGGCTTCTATATTGCTGGATTTTCCCATGGAATAATAGTGTAAAACAGGTACTCCAGCAGCTAAGAGTTCTTTAGACTGCGCAATGGCCCACTCAATTCCTACCTGTCTTACGGCGGCTTTGTCTTTTGCATCAGAGACAGCGTCTATGAGATCCTGCGGCAAGTCTAAACTAAATACCTGAGGTAGTAGTTGTAGGTGCTTTTCCACCGCAATGGGTTTAATCCCTGGAATAATAGGTACATCTATGCCCATTTCTTTAGCAGCAGCAACGAACTCAAAGTATTTTTGGTTGTCAAAAAACATTTGGGTCACTACGTAGTCTGCGCCTGCGTCTACCTTTTCTTTAAGTCTTTTGAGGTCTTGCTGCAGAGAAGGTGCTTCCATGTGTTTCTCAGGATACCCTGCTACACCAATACAAAAGGAGCTTGAATGGGCACTTTCAATTTCTTCATGCAGGTACTTTCCAGTACCCAAATCTTTTATTTGCCCCACCAGTTCCTTGGCATAAGTATGCCCCCCTGGAGTGGGTTCAAAATAACGTTGTCCGGCCATGGCATCGCCCCTAAGGGCCATAACATTTTCAATGCCTAAGTACTGGCAATCTACCAATAAATACTCCGTTTCTTCTTTGGTGAAACCACCACAGAGTACATGAGGAACCGTGTCTACCCCATATTTATGTTTAATAGAAGCGCAAATACCTACGGTACCTGGTCTCATTCTGGTGAGTTTTTTTTCTAACAAGCCCTCCTTCTTTAAATAGACAAATTCCTCTCTTGAGGTGGTCACATCTATAAAGGGGGGATTAAAGGCCATCAGTGGGTCTATATTATTGTAAAGCTCCTGAATATTCCCGCCTTTAACTGGGGGTACTATTTCAAAAGAAAACAATGTTTTCCCTTTTGCGGCTGCTATGTGCTGGGTGATCTTCATATCTATAGGTCTGCTAAATTTGGGGCCAACCACTTCTTGGCGGTGGCTAGTGGAATGTCTTTTCTGGAGGCAAAATCTTCCAATTGGTCTTGGGTAATCTTACCCACACCAAAGTATTTGGCTTCTGGGTGGGCAAAATAATACCCTGATACAGAGGCTGCTGGCCACATTGCCAAACTCTCTGTTAGACTAACACCTATCTTTTCTTCTACCTCTAGTAGTTCCCAAAGCGTGGTTTTCTCTAAATGATCTGGACAGGCAGGGTATCCTGGGGCTGGTCTGATCCCTTTGTACTCTTCTGCTATTAATGCATTGGGATCTAAGGATTCCTGAGCTGCATACCCCCAATGCTCTTTTCTCACTTCTAAATGTAAGTATTCTGCAAAGGCCTCTGCAAGTCTGTCTGCCAATGCTTTTACCATGATGGAGTTGTAGTCGTCTAAAGCAGCCTGATAGGTCAGAGCCATTTCTTCTGATCCAAAACCTGCGGTCACACAAAAGGCACCCATATGGTCATGAACGCCCTCACTTGGAGGGGCTATATAATCTGAAAGGGCCCTGTTAGATACCCCTTCTTTTTTCTTGATTTGCTGTCTAAGGGTTCTGAAAACATAAGAAGTATTGGCGTCTTTTTGAATGGAGATGTCGTCTGAGCCAGAACGTTCCGCAGGAAATAATCCAAACACCGCTTTTGCGGTAAATCGCTCTTCTGAGATAATTTTTTCCAACATGGCTTGGGCTTCCTCAAAAAGAGTGCTTGCCTGTTCTCCCACCACGACATCTGTTAGAATATCTGGAAAGCGTCCGTGCAACTCCCAACTTCTAAAGAATGGGGTCCAATCTATAAAGGGTACCAAGGCCCTTAAATCTTGCTTTTCAATGACTTGAATACCCATCGTATTAGGTGCTTTGGGAAGGGTGTTTTTAAAGTCCAATTGTAAGGCATTTTCTCTAGCCACTGCTAAAGAAACATATTCTTTGGTTTTTGACCTGTTTAAAAATTGCGTTCTAAACTGATCGTAGTCTTCTTTAAGTTTTGTTTTATAAGCCGCTGAGGTGTCTGGTTGCAGTAAATCTCCTACCACAGTGACCGCTCTAGAGGCGTCATTGACATGTACCACGGTCTGTCCATACTGAGGGGCAATTTTCACTGCAGTGTGCGCCTTAGAAGTAGTTGCTCCTCCAATTAATAAAGGCATAGTAAAACCTTCACGTTGCATGGCTTCTGCCAAGAAAACCATCTCGTCTAAAGAAGGGGTAATGAGCCCACTAAGTCCTATGGCGTCTACCTGGTGTTCTTTTGCTGCGGCAATAATTTTATCTGGTGGCACCATCACCCCCAAATCTATGATCTCGTAATTATTACAAGCCAATACCACACTCACTATATTTTTCCCAATATCATGTACATCTCCTTTCACGGTGGCCATGAGTATCTTTCCAGCAGATTGCGAGGCCGTAGCGTCATAATCTACTTGTAATTTTTTAGCTTCTTCTATATAGGGTAGTAAATATGCGACTGCTTTTTTCATGACCCTGGCAGACTTTACTACCTGTGGCAAGAACATTTTTCCACTGCCAAAAAGATCTCCCACCACATTCATTCCTGTCATTAAATGCCCTTCTATGACTTGAATAGGCGCAGACACAGAATTTCTAGCGGCTTCTACATCTTCTATAATATAGGCATCTAATCCTTTTACAAGTGCTCTGGTAATTCTATTCTGAAGTGGTTCCTCCCTCCATGAAAGGTCTACCTTACTTTCCTTCTTTGCGCCCACAAATCCCTCTGCAAAATCCAATAAGCGTTCGGTAGCGTCTTCTCTTCTATTGAGAATTACGTCTTCTACATGTGCTAAAAGGTCTTTTGGAATGTCTGAATACACCTCCAACATAGCAGGGTTTACAATTCCCATATTCATGCCCGCCTTAACGGCGTGGTACAAAAATACCGAGTGCATGGCTTCTCTTACCGGGTTGTTTCCCCTAAAGCTAAAAGACACATTACTCACCCCACCACTTACAGAAACTCCTGGAAGGTTTTCTCTGACCCATTTGGTCGCTTTAATAAAATCTATAGCATTTAATTTATGCTCGTCCATTCCTGTAGCCACAGGAAATATATTTAAATCAAAAATAATGTCTTGGGCAGGGAAGTCTATTTGTGAAACCAATAGGTCGTATGAGCGTTTGGCAATTTCTATTCTTCTATGGTAATTGTCTGCCTGTCCTACCTCATCAAAGGCCATAATTATTACGGCTGCACCGTAATTTTTTATTTTTAAGGCCTGTGCTAAAAAGGCTGCTTCACCCTCTTTTAAAGAAATGGAATTTACCACACATTTTCCTTGAACCACGCGAAGCCCGGCTTCTATGATAGGCCATTTAGAACTGTCAATCATGATAGGCACTCTAGAAATATCTGGTTCAGCAACAACCAAATTCAAGAAATTAACCATGGCTTCTTCTCCGTCTATGAGTCCGTCGTCCATGTTAATATCTATAATTTGAGCGCCATTTTCTACCTGCTCTCTGGCTACTGCCAGGGCCTGGTCATATAATTCCTCTTTGATGAGTCTTAGGAACATTTTAGAACCTGCCACATTAGTGCGCTCCCCTACATTGACAAAATTCAAATCTGGAGTGAGAATCAAAGGCTCTAATCCAGACAACTGCATAGGGCCCAGTTGTTTTTGAATTATTTTTCTGGGAGACGCTTTGGCGGCTATGGCGGCTATAGCTTCTATATGTGATGGCCTTGTTCCACAACAACCTCCTACAATGTTTACCAATCCTAAATCTACATATTCTTGAATTTGAGCGGCCATTTCAGCTGCACTTTCATCATAGCCTCCAAAAGCGTTTGGCAAGCCTGCATTTGGGTGTGCAGAAACACCAAATGGGGCTTTTTTAGCTAGGACTTCTAAATGAGGCAATAAGGCTTTTGCTCCTAAAGCACAGTTAAAACCAACAGACAAAAGGTCTGAATGTGCTATAGAGATTAAAAATGCTTCTGCTGTTTGCCCAGAAAGGGTTCTTCCTGAGGCATCTGTAATAGTACCACTTACCATGACTGGAGTGGCTATATTTCTCTCTGCTTTTACCTCATCTATAGCGTATAATGCCGCTTTTGCATTTAAGGTATCAAAAACCGTTTCTACCAATAAAATATCTACCCCTGCATCTAATAAGGCTTCTACTTGCTGCCTGTAAGCAATTCTAAGGTCTTCAAAACTAACCGCTCTGTATCCTGGATTGTTTACATCTGGAGACAAACTTGCCGTTCTGTTGGTAGGGCCTATACTTCCGGCCACATAACGGGGCTTTGAAGGATCCAAAAGGGTGTATTTTTCCGCTGCCTTTAAAGCAATTCTAGTGGCCTCATAATTGAGCTCATACACCAAATCTTCCATGTAATAATCTGCCATAGCAATGGTAGTACACGAGAAGGTATTGGTTTCTATAATATCTGCACCCGCAGCCAAATACTTTTCATGAATGGTTTGAATGGCCTCTGGTTGGGTGAGGGTGAGTAAGTCATTATTTCCTTGAAGCGGATGCTCGTAAGTGGCAAACCGGCTCCCTCTATAATCTTCCTCTGTAAATTTATACTCCTGAATCATGGTACCCATAGCACCGTCCAATACCAGGACCTTTTCTCTAATAAGGTCTTTTACTAATGGCTTCTCTTGGGTAGATTGGGGTGTGTTACTCAAAATAATATTTTTTAAAGGGTCGCTTTTTCAATGGCTTGTGATACGTCTTTGATAATGTCTGCAATATGTTCTAATCCTACAGATACCCTGATTAGACCATCTGTAATACCTGCCTCCAACCTAGCTTCGGGGCTTAGCTTGGCATGTGTTGTACTGGCAGGATGGGTAACAATACTCCTCGCATCTCCTAAATTTGCAGAGAGAGATAGCATTTGAATGTTGTTAAAGAATTTCTTTCCAGTCTCTAAACCACCTTTTAATTCAAAAGCAACTACAGCACCACCGGCCTTCATTTGCTTTTTAGCTAGCTCGTATTTAGGATGAGATTTCAAGAAAGGATACTTGACCATTTTTACCGAATCATGGGCTTCTAAAAATTGAGCCAAACCTAGGGCATTCTCACAATGACGGTCTACTCTTACCGCCAAGGTTTCCAAACTTTTAGAAAGTACCCAAGCATTAAAAGGAGACATAGCTGGTCCTGATATTCTTGAAAATCTATAAATTTTATCTATTAAAGTCGCTTCCCCTACAGTAATTCCTCCTAGAACCCTTCCTTGACCATCTATGAGTTTGGTGGCAGAATGAACCACCAAATGAGCTCCAAAAGAAATGGGTTGTTGTAAGTATGGAGAAGCAAAACAATTGTCTACAATTAAAATAAGACCGTGTTTCGCTGCTATATCACCAATCATTTGAAGGTCTAAAATGTCTACGCCGGGATTGGTAGGAGACTCCACATAGATTACTTTTGTATTGGGTTTAATTAATGCCTCTATGGCTGCGGCAGAATCATTTACATTGAAGAGATCTGTGCTTATTTTCCATTTTGGGAAGAAATTCTGGTACAAGCTCATTGTAGAACCAAACACACTACTACAAGATACTATATGGTCTCCGCTTTCTAATAAGGCGGCAAAAGTACTGTATACTGCAGCCATTCCAGACGCAAAAGAAAAACCTGCTTCTGCCCCTTCCATCTGACAAACCTTACTGATTAATTCAGAAGTGTTCGGATTCGCATATCTAGAATAAATATTGCGGTCTTTTTCTTCAGCAAAGGAAGCGCGCATGTCTTCTGCGTCTTCAAACACAAAACTAGAAGTTAAATACAAAGGAGCTGAATGCTCTAGGTTCCCGCTACGGTCCATTTGCATTCTTATGGCATTGGTTTCAAATTCTCTTTCTTCCATATGGATTTATTCAACTAATTTTCCTTCAACTGGACCTAAACCATGACTAATTCTTTTCCACAATTCTTAAAATGTCTCCAAAGACTCCTCTTGCTGTTACTGTTGCTCCAGCACCAGCTCCTTGAATCACTATAGGCCTATTTCCATAAGATTCTGTATATATTTCTATAATAGAATCTGCGCCTTTAACTTGCCCTAAGGGACTTTGCTTGGGCACTTTACTCAATCCCGCACTAAGCTGTCCTTTATCCTTTTGCAAATCGCCTCCTAAAACTCCCATATAACGAAGTACCTCATCTGGAGCTAAACCAGCTTTAATCTTTGCAAATATAGGATCTAATTTAGACATTTGTGCTAAGAAACCCGGGGCATCTAGGCCTTGTAATGCCTCTGGGATTAGATTTTCAATAACGCCCTCTGAAAATTCGTTCTTTAAGTCTAATTCTCTAGCTAAAATAAGCAGTTTTCTCCCTACGTCATTTCCGCTGAGGTCTTCTCTTGGGTCTGGCTCTGTATAACCTTTCTCTAAAGCCTCTTGAACAACTTGTGAGAAGGGAAGGTCTGTGGTAGAAAAAGTATTGAATATATAACTGAGCGAGCCAGAGAATACCCCCCTAATCTGAGTGATGTTCTCGCCGGAAAGATGCAGTAATTTAATGGTGTCTATGAGTGGTAATCCCGCACCTACATTGGTCTCATACAGATATTGCTTTTGATATTCCCCAAGGGTTTTTCTCAGTGCTTTATATTGTATAAAAGGCAGTGTATTGGCAATTTTATTAGAAGAAACCAAGTCATAACCATGGCGTACAAAGCCTTCATAATGTTGCACAAAAGTACTGCTTGCCGTATTATCTACGAGTAATAAATTTTCCAAATGCTGCTCCTGTGCGAACAAAAAGAGGGCTTCAAAATCCAAAAGAGTTGTTGAATTGGCCAGATCTGCCCGCCAATCTTTAGTGGCTTTTCCAATACCCTTAGCATCTAACAACATTTTTTTAGAATTTACAAGAGCAAAAATCTGGAGTTTAATCCCTTTTCTCTCCTCTATTTGTGGGGCTGTCTTCAGAATCTGATCTACCAATGCACCGCCAACCTGACCCACCCCTACAACGACAATATTTACCTTTTTAGCTTGACCAAAAATCTGGGCATGCATGACATTCAGTGCCTTATTCAAGTCTTTTTTAAGCAATACCATTGAAACATTTTTACCCGTGACCGTATTGTTAAATAGCAAAGGCACTATTTGATTATTGATAAGTGCATTATAAGGTTTGTGAAAAGAACTCAAGTCTTGGCCTACTATAGAAATAACAGACACCTGATCTACCGCATATATTCTATTGACATCTTGGGCGTAAAAATCTTGTTCAAATTCTCGCTCTAAGGAAATAATCGCCTCGGTTGCGTCCTTTGCAGCAACCACCAAACCAATGCCTCTTTCAGAAGAACCCTGAGAAATAATACTGACACTAATATGGGCATTCCCCAGGGTTTTAAATATACGGGCATCTACACCTGCTTTTCCCAACAGCCCACGTCCTTCTATGTTTATAAGGGTCACATCTGCAATGACTGACAGTGATTTAATACCAGCCTTAGTAGGCGTTGCACTGATAAGAGTCCCTTCGTTGTCTGCCTTGAAAGTATTTAAAATTCTAAGGGGGATGTTTTTTTCTATAAGTGGGATAATGGTTTTGGCATGGAGTATGGTTGCCCCAAAATTTGCCAATTCGTTGGCCTCACTGTAAGAAAGTGCTGCAATCTTTTCTGCCTCTGGGACCAAGCCCGGATCTGCAGTGTAAATTCCGTCTACATGGGTGAAATTCTGTAGCTCTCCAGCCTCCAGGAAACTGGCCAATAAAGCGGCTGAATAATTGCTGCCATTACGACCTAGCGTTGTAGTTTCTCCTTTTTCATTCGATCCTATAAAACCAGTAAATACAGGAATAACACCTGCTTGCAATCCGTCATAAGCTTCCAATACACACTGCTTAGAAAGGGACTCTTTTACAGATGCATTGCCAAAGTCACTATTGGTTTTAATAAGATTTCTAGTATCTAAAAGCTGTGCGGCTATTCCTTGCTGTGAAAGTAAATAAACCAGTGTTTTTGCAGCGAGCAATTCTCCAAAAGACAAGACTTGGTCTTTGGTCTTTTCACTGTAATCTTTAATGAGGGCTACCCCGGCTAAAATCTGACTCAGTTGTTCAAAGTCATGGGCCAAAATAGGCTCCTTTAATGGCGTGGTTTGTTGGGCTTTGAAAAAGTCCAGGGCAGGATGGTAATCCTGGCCTTGGGACGCCAGTTCCAACAAACGCTCTAGCTGGTCAGTGGCATTGTCTCTGGCAGAAACCACTACGGCAATGGGTTGTTGGGCTTCTTTTTTAGCAGCCACAATGTCAATTACTTTGGAAAGGCCCTCTCCATTAGCCAAGGAAGTGCCTCCAAACTTTAACACCTGCACCTTGGCCTTTGCCGCTTGGGGCTTAAATACACCAGTTAAAAGTACCTCTAACTGCTCAAATTCTAACAAAAAGGCATCGTGCCCATGTACAGAAGTAATTTCTCCATAGGTTACATTGGACTGAGATTGCGCCAGTTGCTTAAAGGTTTCTTTATTTTCACTGGCCGTAAAAAACAAATCTGAGTCTACCCCTATAATGTGAATATGGGTATCGCTTTCTTGTAATTTTTTAAAGGCCTCTGGGCCGTTTTTAGTAATATCTATGGATCGCAACAGCTGATTCACCAATTTATAGGCAGACAACTGAAACCTAGATTGTAATTTCTCCCCATGATGGGTGAGCCAACTCTCCACATTAAATACCTGAAGTGCTTCATTGGTACTTCTGTTAAAACGCTGGTTAAAAGATTCCGGTGTTCTGTAACACAACATGGCGTGCATGCGTGCGTCGTGTACCGGCTGCTTAGAATTTAATAAAAATTGTTCTTGTATTTGACAATTGGCAATGAGCCAATCGGTAGATTTCCAATCAGACGCTACTGGAATTAAATGCGACGTAACCGCTGGATTTAAAGCAGCCATTTCCCAAGCAATTCCACCACCGAGAGAACCACCAATAATGGTGTAAAGTTTTGAAATTTCTAAGGCTTCCAGTCCCAATAAAAATAACTGAGCCATGTCTTTGGCTACAAATTGTTTGTACTCCTCTATGACAAAACCGTCGTATCCATTGCCTGGAATATTAAAAGCCAAGACGGCAAAACGATTCGTATCAATGCATTTATCTGGTCCTATAAGGGCAGACCACCAACCACCCTCTCCAGCCACATTTGAGTTTCCTGTAAGGGCATGGTTAACCAATACAACAGGGGCCTGATTTAATGGAAGACCAAAGTGCTCATAGCTCAAGGAAATGTCTTGAGTATGATTCGACTGTGTTTTAAAGGCTTTAATAGCGAGCTTTTTCATAAAAAATAAAATAAAGTGCCTACCCCTTTTAAAAAAGTAGGCACAAAATAATTACACCAATTGTGTGGCTTTAATAGTTTCAAAAACAGCGGTTAAATCTGCCTTTAAATCTTCTATATCTTCTAATCCCACAGACAACCTAATGAGATCTTGCGTTACGCCAGTGGTTAACTGGGCGTCTGGAGATAATTGCTGGTGTGTAGTACTCGCAGGGTGAATAATCAGTGATTTGCTGTCACCAATATTCGCCAATAAAGAGAATAATTTGGTTTCATTGGCTACTTTTTTTGCAGACTCAAAACCGCCTTTTACCCCAAAAGTCACAATGCCACTCTGCCCTTTAGGCAAGTAAGTTTTTGCTATTTCACGGTAGGCGCTTGAATCCAATCCTGGATAATTCACCCAAGAAACCAGCTCTTGCGCTTCTAGCCAAGAAGCCAATGCCAAGGCGTTTTCAGAGTGCTTGGCAATTCTAATGGTCAAGGTTTCTAAACCTTGCAAAATCTGAAAGGCATTGAAAGGACTAATAGCCGCCCCATAATCTCTAAGACCTTCAATCCTCACTTTAGCAATAAAAGACGCTGCCCCCAAAGCCTCGTGATAAATAAGTCCGTGATAGCCCGCAGAAGGTTCTGTAAATTCTGGGAATTTCCCATTGCTCCAATCAAAGGTTCCAGCGTCTATAATGGCCCCACCCAAAGCGGTTCCATTTCCATTAATATACTTGGTCAGCGAATGAATCACAATATTAGCCCCGTGCGCAATAGGGTTTAACAGTGCTGGAGTAGCCACGGTATTGTCTACAATAAAGGGTACTTTAGCTGCTTTAGCATAAGCTGCAATAGCCTTTAAATCCAATACATCTAATTTTGGATTTCCCAAAGACTCTGCAAAGAAAGCCCTGGTATTTTCCTGTACCGCCAACTCAAAATTGGCAGGATCTGAAGGGTCTACAAAAGTGGTTGTAATCCCCAATCTAGGTAGGGTTACGTTAAGTAAATTATAGGTTCCCCCGTATAAGCTATTAGAGGCCACAATATGGTCTCCCGCTTTTAAAAGCACTAGTAATGAGGTCGCAATGGCTGCGGTTCCAGATGCAGTTACTACAGAAGCAATACCGCCTTCTAAGGCAGCCAAACGCTGTTCTAAAATGTCTGTGGTAGGGTTGTTAATTCTGGTGTAAATATTTCCTGGCTCTGCCAAAGAAAATAAATTGGCCGCATGCTCTGCGCTGTCAAAGACATAGGCAGTACTCTGATAAATGGGTACAGCCCTTGTGCCTCCAGTTAATTTTGGATCGTGCCCAGCGTGTAATGCGTTTGTGGCAAATTGTTTGTTTTTTTCGGTACTCATGATTTTTGTTTTTTAATGTTAAAAAAATAATTAAAAAGCCAAACCCCTTCTAGCGGCGCCACTAGATGGGTAAAAATCGAAAAAGTTATATAAGAAAGTTCGCTTACAGACGGTAAGCATTCCGGTTATCTATTCTCAAATGAGATAGAATGTAGCACCTTCTTTGAACGATACAAAGGGTTGCTAAGGCTTCACAGGGTCTAATCCCTCCACCTTTCTTGATAACTATTCAATAATTGTTTGAACTTATTTCAAAGATACCGCAAGTGAGTTAAAACACCCACTCTCAGCAACTTATATCACAAATCAAAGGCTTTTTGTACCTCTGACACTTTATCTAATTGTTCCCATGTAAATAGGGTCACTTCTTTCTCTACCCTCCCGTTGTAAGGAGACTCAAAGACTTTGGTTACTTTTCTAGGGGTTTTTCCCATATGACCGTAAGCAGCCGTTTCTAAATAAATAGGGTTACGCAATTGTAATCGCTCTTCAATAGCATGCGGACGCATGTCAAAAATTTCACTTACTTTTTTAGCTATTTCACCATCTGTTAGGCCTGTGGCCGATGTCCCATAAGTGTCTACATAAATACTCGTAGGCTCCACCACACCAATAGCGTAACTGAGTTGCACCAGGATTTCTGAAGCCACTCCAGCTGCCACTAAATTCTTAGCCGCATGTCTGGCTGCATAGGCAGCCGAACGGTCTACCTTAGAAGGGTCTTTACCGCTAAAAGCACCACCTCCATGGGCCCCTTTACCGCCGTAGGTATCTACGATAATTTTTCTTCCAGTTAGGCCAGTATCTCCATGAGGACCACCAATCACAAACTTGCCCGTAGGGTTAATATAATAGGTGATCTGGTCATTAAACAAGGCCTGCACATGGGTGGGAAATTGCGCAATCACTCTTGGAAAAAGCTTTTCAATAATATCTTTTTTAATAGTGTCTAACATGGCCTGATCATCTTCTAAAAAGGGATCGTGCTGTGTAGAAACTACAATCGTGTCTATTCGCTGCGGTGTATTGTCGTCTGAATATTCAATAGTTACTTGGGCCTTGGCATCTGGCCTGAGGTAAGGAATCTCTGTTGCTTCCCTTCTCATGGCTGCCAGTTCCTCTAAGATTTTATGAGAAATATCTAGCGCCAAAGGCATGAAGTTCTCTGTTTCTTTGGTCGCATAGCCAAACATCATTCCCTGATCTCCTGCACCCTGCTCTTCCTTAGTTGCCCTGTCTACTCCTTGATTAATATCCTGAGACTGCTCATGTATTAAAGAAATTACCCCACAAGAGTCTCCACTAAACTGGTACGCCCCTTTGGTATAGCCAATTTTGTTGATTACATCTCTGGCTATTTGCTGAACGTCTAAATACGTATTGCTTTTCACCTCTCCTGCCAAGACCACTTGTCCAGTAGTCACAAGGGTTTCACAAGCCACTTTACTCTGAGGATCAAAGGCCAAAAAATTATCCAATAAGGCATCTGATATTTGATCAGCAATTTTATCTGGGTGTCCCTCACTAACAGATTCTGAAGTAAATAAATAAGCCATAGCATCAATTTTTAAAGTTGACGAGTGCGAATTTGACTTTTTAGCGGGGGTTTGTCACTACATTGAAAAACGTAGTGAACTGCTTTAGCACTTTTTTTTACACAAGCCTTATGAAGCTTTGTAAAGAGGTTGCAATCAGTCAAATCCTTCCTCTTAATAAATAAAGTACAAATGTATGCTAGGTTTTTTTTAAAAACAACACAATATCTAATTTTTTTTTACAAATCGTATTTAAGCTTAAACACCACATACCTAGGCTGTACCATATAAGCAGATGAACTGATGAATAAATCATTGAATCCATCTTGGTTCAACGCATCTGTATTCAGGGCATTGGTTACTTGAATATTGTATTCCCATTTACTGTCTTTTTTCTGGTAAGACAGATTGGCATTTAAAAAGGCATACTCGTTGTCTGCTGTTTTAGCAGCATCTCTGTAGTGGTAATAATCGTAGTCTGCAGTAAAAATAAACGATTTTAAAAACAGCATATCCAACTTAGCAAAAGGCCTGTCTGTATAAAAAGTACTCAACCTACCTGCATTGTTATAATCATTTACGGTATAAGAATAACCCAATTCTAGATTAGGTGCCGCCCTGAAATTTGTTGCTAAAGATCCCCTATACGTCTGGGTAAAAGATTTAGACACTCTAGGGGTATTGTTAATGACATTGTTTAGTATAGACTGAGAAAAATTGGCCCTACTACTGACCTTAAGTTTTCCAAAAGTTCTCTGGTAATTGGCAGAACCCGTAAAAGTCTCATCTGGCAAAGCCGCATTAATGGTCGTATTTACTTGGTTTATCCCAGTAATGACTCCTGCATTTTTGAAAGCATCTATTCTTTTGTTGTAAGCAAAATTGGCAAATATGTTTTGAAAATTAAACATATTAAAACTAAAAAAATTCAAACTTGCACTGTGGTATAAAGCGCTCTCTAGATCTCTATTTCCTTGATAAATAGCGTTGTAGTTGCTAAACACATAACCCGCAGCCAGGTTATTTATGTCCGTAAACTCTCTAGAAATACTGTAATTCAAACGAATATTCTCGGACTTTCTCATCTGAAAATTAACAAACAAATCCGGTACAATATTAGTTAGATTGTCTGTCACAGTACTACCTAATTGAGTATTTTTTGCACTGTATTGGTGTATATTAAAGCCTGGGTTAAAAGTAAATTTTCCTGTAATCACCTTGTAGTGAAAACCGGCATAAATGTCATTAAAACTAAAAGAAACCCTATTGTTAAAAAGGTTTTCATCTAGACTATTTATGGCGCCTCCAGAAAGGGTTTCAAAAATATCTGAGTTAAAATCTTGTTGGCTAAGCGTTGTTCCTAAAGTGAAATTTAAATTGCTCTTTGGACCAGTCACTAAATAATAATCTAGCTTGGCGTCTAATTTATTAGTGGTCACTTCCTGTCCTTGGTTAATATTAAAACCCAAACCGTTTCCTACCAAAGGTAACACACCATTAAAGGGCTCCTGCGTCCTCACGGCATTGTAAAATGGATCTTCTTTTTGGTACATATGCTGACCTTGAAAAGCAAATATATGCGCGTCTGACAAGGTGTAATACAAGCCTGTATTTTGGGTAATTGTAATAGGATCTTGGGTATTGTTCTCTACAATATCTTCATTGACTAAAGCCCTAGAGGAAAGCATACGCTCCTCTTCTTGAGAAGATTGTTTTAGCAGCACATCATAGTCCCACTGTAATTGTGAAGAGGGCTTATACCTGGCACTAAACTTACCCAATCCCAAGCTAGCTTTCTGGTTCGTATTGGTGGTAGATTGCTCCGTTTGGTTAGACACAATAAACTGCCTAGCGGTAATGGTTTCTAACAAGGTGCCTGTATAAGAGTAAATAGCAAAACCACTCAAGTCTAATGCAGGAGTAGCAGCGTAGTTAAAATTGGCTGCACCAAATTTAGTGTCTATGGCTTTGGCCCTGTTATTTTGCAACAATGATATGCCCAATGAATTATTAGTGGCATTAAACTGAGTGCCCCCTGCCCTACTAAAATTAGCCATGCCCCCAGTAAAATTGAAAAAATCTCTTGGTGTAAAAGGCAATTCTCCAATATTATTAACATCCGTAATAAGATTTACTGAAAATTTGGGGCTGTAATAAAACACTTTAGGATGGGCTAAAAAAGTGTCCTCCAAACCTTTACCTGCGGTAATTTCCCCAAACCAAAATCTTTCTTTACCTTCTTTGAGTTTAATATTAATAGCCACATTATCTTGGTTATTAGTCACCCCACTCAATTGGCTCACCTCGGAATAGTTTCTAAGCACCTCTACTTTGGAAATGGCGTTTGCCGGAATATTTTTTGTAGCCAATTTGGTGTCTCCGTCAAAGAAATCTTTACCGTTCACCATAATTTTACCCACCTTTTTGCCTTCTGCTTCTATTTCTCCCTCGTCATTTATTTCTAAACCTGGAAGCTTCTTAATGACGTCTGCTAATTTTTTCTCAGTGCCACTTACAAAAGAATCTGTATTGTACACGATAGTATCGCCCTGAATGGTCACTGGAATTTCATAAGTAAGCTCCACCTCATCTAAGGCCTCTGCCTGGGGGTCTAGTGACACATCCTTTAAAAAATCCTGTAAAGTGGTCGTAACCAGATACTCTTTTGGTGTGAAACCAATATAACTCACCTTGACCCTATAAGTGGTATTGGCATTGACTATAATTTTATAGCGGCCATTTGGATCCGTAATACCAAAACCATCTAAGGCTTTAGTGGCCTCATTAATAGCCACTACATTGGCCATATCTAAACCCACTCCCAAAGAATCTTTAACGACTCCTGTAATGGTTACTTTTTGTGCTTGAACCAATTGTACAAAGCCAAACAAAAGTGTAGCCAAGACATATTTTAAACTTTTTTTCATTAATTGCGAATCATAATACTGCGACCTCCAGACCTACCCCTGCCTCTAAATTGTTCCGACATTTCCAATGCCTTTTTAGTCATGGTCTCTTGGTATTCTTTTTGTGAAATTTTCTTACCCTTTTTAGGGGCCTCTATCGTTAAAGTTTCCTTGGGGTTTAAAGTGATTTTAGAACATAAAATAGCGGTTCTACCTTCAGAAACCTCCAAGATAAGTCCCGGTAATCCCCAATATTCTCCAGGTCCTTGGCTAATTGGAATATCCAAAGTATACCAGGCGGTCACGATTACTTCACTGGGCATCTCTATTCTGGATGCCAAAGAATTTTCTCCTTCTTTATTGGTTTTAGTTGAATCCTTTTCAGTAGTAAGCCCTTTTTCATTTTCAGCTGTGCTATTACCCCTTTGTCCTGGCCTCATTCTACCAAACATAGATCTCATGGTGGTGTCTAGTTGTTTGACAGCAGTGGCTTTATAGCAGGTGTATTGTCCTATTTGCTTTGTTTCTGCGGTCATGGTCCAAGCCAAGGGCTTTAAAGTATCCTCTACCAAAAAGGGCTTTCCAAAAATGTCTGTCTCGTTTGTATAGGTTTGGGCCTGTATGTCTTTATAATAGGCTCCAGAACCACCACCTAAACCCATAAACCGCATTCCGCCTCCGCCTCCTGCACCAGGCTGATCTAATTTTTGCTCCTCTTGATAAGTGGATCTGGTTCGGTCAAAATTCAACACAAAAGTCTTTTCAAGCATAGACTTCATGCGCTCTTGAATCAGCTTCTTTTGGGCTTCAGGCATTTGTCTGCCTCCGAAATTCATGTCTACCGTAGATTTGGACATATAGGTAGCCGTCCCCTGAAAGTCTTGAGCAGCTCCAACTGTTTGCACTACTATGATTATAAAAAGCGTCTTAAAAAATGTGTTCATAATGATTAAGTCTTTAACCTTTGACTAAAGGATTTGTGAAAAGTTTAATCTAAAATAAAAAAAATCCTCCTTCAAAATAGAAAAAAGCCTATCATCCAAAAATGGCAAATACTTTTAGTCATTTAGATTTTATAAAATTGTAGAATTTAGGTATCTTGTTGCCCCCTTATATAGGAAGACAATAACCTAACCAAATACCAAAAAGTATGCATGTAGCCATTGCCGGAAACATTGGAGCTGGAAAAACCACGCTCACACAATTACTCTCTAAGCACTATAACTGGGATGCACACTTTGAAGAAGTAGAAGACAATCCATACTTAGATGACTTCTACAATCAAATGGAAAGGTGGAGTTTTAACCTCCAAATTTTCTTTCTCAACAGCAGGTACAGACAAATTCTAGAGATTAGAGAATCCGGTAAAAATATTATCCAAGACAGGACCATTTATGAAGACGCCTTTATATTTGCCCCTAACTTACACGCTATGGGGCTAATGACCAATAGAGATTTTAACAACTACAAACAGTTGTTTGAACTGATGGAAAAATTAGTGCAACCACCAGAGCTAGTGATCTACCTTAGGAGCTCTGTACCCAATTTGGTCAGTCAAATTCAAAAAAGAGGCCGTGAATACGAAAATACCATCTCTATAGACTACCTCAGCAGACTAAACGAACGCTATGAAGCGTGGGCACACGGATACACCAATAGTAAATTATTGGTCATAGATGTAGACCCTTTAGATTTTGTATCCAAACCAGAAGACTTGGGAACCATCATTGAAAAAATAGACGCGGAGATTAATGGTTTGTTTTAAACTCAAAGAACCTCCAACACCTTTATACTATTTCCTCTAAAGGAAAAGGATTCTCCAGCTTTTTTGCCGAGTAGTAATTGCCCTATGGGACTTTGGGGAGAGATGCAGTAGATTTTTTTATCGTTGTGGGAGAAGGCATCGGCCGGGACGGCCAAAAAATAACTAGCCAAACTGGTATTCACTAAGGCACCAGGAGCTATATGTACTGTAGTGGTCTTATTTTTCAAAGCGTCCAGTGTCTTTATATCTTGATCATTGCGTTCGCGTTGTTGTGCTAATTTTTCTCGCTCTAGCTGAATCATGGCGCGACCGGTTTCATGTTTGTCTCCGGCAGAGCTTTTCCCTTCACTATCTAGAGATTCAAGTAAAGATTGGTCTTGACTTAAATAGCCTTTGGCTTTTTGACGCAAATAAGATTCACAGTGGTGGTAGACGGCTGTTTTAATCAATGACATATTTTTCTGTTGTATAAAAAAGCCCATAACCAAATGGCCATGGGCTTTTTGGGGCTAAGCCCTTATGTTTGAGTGTTTATTTACGCACGTCCATTTTTTGAATTTCAATGCTAATCTCACTACCGGATTGGCTGTCTATGTCGGCCTGAAAGGCAGCCAACTCTTCCTGCACACTGGCTTCTGTACCTTCAAATACACGCTCTACTGTTTTAGTTTCACCATTTTCAGTAATGGTGTAAACTACACTTGCAGACACCTGGTCTTGGTTGTTAGAAGTCGCATTCACAGAAACTGAGATCTCTTGGTGAGATTCATGCAATCCTTCTGAGGTATGTCCTTCTCCCAAAATAGGGGCAATCACCAGACCTACAAGGCAGGTTAACTTAATTAAAATATTCATAGAAGGTCCTGAGGTATCCTTAAAAGGATCTCCCACCGTATCTCCAGTAACCGCAGCTTTGTGCGCGTCTGAACCTTTATAAGTCATTTCTCCGTTAATCATTACACCAGCCTCAAAAGACTTTTTAGCGTTGTCCCAAGCACCTCCAGCATTGTTTTGGAAAATAGCCCACATAACACCACTCACACAAACACCAGCCATATACCCTCCTAAAGGTTCTGCACCAAAAACCAGTCCAATAAAAATTGGGGTAATGATGGTAATTAAACCTGGCAAGATCATTTCTCTAAGGGCTGCTTTGGTAGAAATGTCTACACATTTAGCGTATTCTGGCGTACCAGTTCCTTCCATGATTCCTGGAATTTCACGGAACTGTCTTCTCACCTCTTGTACCATTTCCATGGCAGCTTTTCCTACAGATTGCATGGCCAATGCAGAGAAGACCACTGGGATCATTCCTCCTACAAATAGCATGGCCAACACGTCTGCTTTAAATATATTGATACCGTCAATCCCGGTGAAAGTCACGTAGGCAGCAAATAAGGCCAAGGCAGTTAGTGCTGCAGAGGCAATAGCAAAACCTTTACCAACGGCTGCAGTAGTGTTTCCTACCGAGTCTAAAATGTCTGTACGCTCCCTTACTTCTGGGGCCAATTCACTCATTTCTGCTACCCCTCCTGCGTTGTCTGCAATGGGTCCAAATGCGTCTATGGCTAATTGCATGGCTGTGGTGGCCATCATGGCCGATGCCGCAAGCGCCACCCCATAAAAACCGGCCAATTCATAAGATCCGTATATGGCGGCTGCGAATAAAATAACCGAAGAAAAGGTAGATTTCATTCCCACCGCTAATCCTGCAATAATGTTGGTGGCAGCCCCTGTAGAACTGTTCTCCACTATATCCATGACAGGTTTTTTACCCAATGAAGTGTAATATGCTGTAACAAAAGAAATTAAGGCACCTACCGCCAGTCCAATACAGGCTGCATAAAATACGTTAATGGAAGGAATGTCTTTAATACCCTCGCCAAAGAAATTCATCTGAAGGGTGGCTGGAAGCATCCAATCTATTAAAAACCAAGAGGCTACTAAGGTCAGTGCAATGGCTACCCAGTTACCCGTGTCTAATGCGCGTTGCACTTGAGATTCTTTAGCATCGTTTGAGGAAATTCTCACTAAGAAAGTTCCTACTATAGAGGCTAAAATCCCTACACCTGCTATCACAATAGGCAATAAAATAGGGCCCATATTGTTAAATACATCTGTGAATGATCCTCCAGCAGACATGTCTTTAATTAAGTAATTACCCAATACCATTGCGGCCAATACGGTTGCTACATAAGAGCCAAAAAGGTCTGCCCCCATTCCGGCAACGTCGCCTACATTGTCTCCTACGTTGTCTGCAATAGTGGCTGGGTTTCTTGGGTCGTCTTCAGGAATCCCTGCTTCTACTTTTCCTACTAAATCTGCGCCTACGTCTGCCGCTTTGGTATAAATACCCCCACCCACACGAGCGAAAAGTGCAATAGATTCTGCTCCTAAGGAGAATCCGGCGAGCGTTTCTAGTACTACGGTCATATTCTCGTAAAAGCTTCCATCTGCACCCATAAATTGGCCTAAGAAAAATAAGAACAATAAACTGAGTCCTAAAACCGCTAAACTAGCCACCCCTAAACCCATTACGGTACCACCACTAAAAGATACTTTTAATGCTTGTGGTAAGCTGGTCTTGGCTGCTTCTGCTGTTCTTGCGTTGGAATCTGTGGCAATTCTCATCCCTATATTTCCCGCTAAAGCAGATAGAATGGCCCCAAAAATAAAAGCGGGCACAATCATCCAACTGGTGGTTTCTACCACCAATGATATTCCGTATAATGCCACAGAGGCAATAACCACAAAAATGGCTAAAAGCCTGTATTCTGCTCCTAAAAAGGCGAGCGCTCCTTCCTTGATGGCTTTAGAAATGCCTTGCATTTTTTCATCGCCAGCGGGCTGTTTTTTAACCCATGCCATTTTAACAAACATGAATAATAATCCTAAAACAGCTAAGGCTATAGGAAGAAAAATAATATTAGATTCCATAAATAAGTAATTGAGTTTAAGTTTAGTTTATGTTATAAGCCCCCTAATGTAGCAAAATATGCGTTAAAAAAAAAGGCGCCCCTGCGGGGCGCCTTTTTGAATTTTTTTTGCTCAGTCTACTTAATAGTTACCTCAGCTAATGGAACGTCTGAATCTTTAAAACGATTCAAGCACTTGGCCACAATTTCTTTGGCCTCGTGAACGTCTCCCCATCCGCCAACATCTACTTTTTTCTTTTCAAGGTCTTTGTACACCTTAAAGAAGTGCTCTATTTCTTTGATCAAATGTGGGTTTAAGTCAGACAAATCATTGGCTTTATTCCAATTTGGATCAGAAACCGGTACGCAAACTATTTTTTCATCTGGGCCTTTTTCATCTGCCATATGGAATACACCAATAGGTTTCACTTCCATGACACAGCCAGGAAAGGTAGGCTCTGTAACCAAGACCAAAACATCTAATGGATCTCCATCTAAAGCCAATGTTTCTGGTACAAATCCGTAATCTGCTGGATACATCATAGAAGAAAATATCATTCGGTCGTAACGAATTTTCTTTAACTTAAAGTCGTACTCGTATTTATTTCTACTTCCTTTAGGTATCTCAATTAAGACATCAAAAGAGGTTATATTTTTCTCGCTCATAATCTTTAATCTATTTATTTTTCAGGGGGCAAAAATACGTCCAATCCTTGGTTTATACTAACTACTTTGCTGTTTTTTTTGTCTTCAAATTCCTAGAGGCCAACTGCTGTTCTAAAGCAGCTTATAATGAAATTTTCATCGCCTATGTAATAGCGCTTTTAGAAGAATGCAGGATCCATTTAAATTAATCCACACCATAAAGGTGATAGATTATTTTTGTGCAATGAAGACCTCTTTGTAACCTCCAATAAAATTCTTAAAACCCAAAACCAAAACTTCCGGTTATGCTAAAAGGCCTGGCTCCTGGTACATCTAGGTAATTACCCCTAAAGTTAGCATCTATTCTAAACACCTTAAATATATTGCCAATCCCCAAACTGTACTCCCAATAAGCGTTTTTATCTGGGGCATTTAAAGTAAAGTTACTGGGGGCATTTAACGCGATGTTTTCTGCAGAAAGAGTTCCCCACACCCCCCTAACACCTATAATTTCCCTCAGGTTTAAAGCCCTTAAAAAAGGAATTCTAGAAAAAAGACGTCCATTAAAATTGTGCTCTAAATGGCCAGACACATAGGTGTCAGTCACAAATTCATAAAAGTCTAAATTGGGAAAAGTGTTGTAAATAGTAAATAAGGTTTGGTTTCCTGGTACCACATGTAATAGCGCCAAAGGAAGTGGATCAAAAGTCCTTCCCGCTTCTACACTGGTCCTCAAGGTTCCTATACCCCCTAGCTGCCAAGGTCTGGTGTAAGACAATTGTAGCCTGTTGAAATTAAAGTCCGAATCAAATAGATTTTTCTGACCGTGCACATACTGCAACATTAGTCTGGGATAATCTTCATTCACCGGTTTTGGATCTACCCCATAACCAATCACTTTTCTTCCTGGAGTATAAAGCATTCTAGCCGTGAAATCGAGTTGATTTAAACTGTTTTTACGCCCCAGTATGGTGGGTTCATAAACGAAATCTAGCGGAAATAATTCCGGCAAAGCCGCTTGAACCATCCTGTAAGAAGCACCCAGTGACATAGTTAGGTTTTTAACTGGCTCAGCACTAATTGTAAGTGCTGTGAGGTTAATCTGAGACAATTTATCATTGTTCCCTACAGTAAATACAGAAGAAGAGGCAATACTACGCCCCATTAAGTCATTGGTAGCCGTAAGACTGAGTCCCAATTGCTCTACATCCCTTCTGTGCCCACCTGAAATTAACAGGCGGATTTTGGGATCTAAAACGGCTTGAGCAAAAAAACCATGTTTGAATTTTTTATCGGAAAAACCATACGCCAAATACCCTTCTAATCGCCAAAGGTCGTTTTGGCCCCTAAAAGTTCTTGCGCCTGCCCTAAGTCTATTTCCCTCTGCCTGGTTGTAACCAAAAACACTGTACACATCTCCAATGTCCATATTTAACTTGTCCAATTCAATATATCCAGACTCTAAAATAGAAACCAAACTATAGTAGGTCTTGAATTTTGACACTGTTTTAAGGGTATCTATTAATGTGTAAATGCCTGCCTCGTCCTTGTTGAGCGATTCTAGTCTATTGGCTGCCCAAAAACTCGGATCGCGTTCAAATAAGTCAGGTCTTAAGGCATTGTAATCTTCTGCATAAAAGCGCCTTGCCTTTGGAACGTCAAACTCAAAACCATCGTAAACGGTAGTGCGTTTGCCGTATACGCCCTTAGACTTTTCTTTATTGCTATAGCTAAAATCTGACAACATAGATTCCCGCTTTAATAAAAAGACTGAATCACTCAACACCTCAAAATCTTGCTCCACATACAGCTCTTTAACCCAATTCAAATTGGCGCTTTTGGTCATGGCCATATTTATTTTAGCTATGGCAAAAGTGCTGTCATTAACCCAGAAATCTCCTTTAAAAGTCAATTCACTCTTTCTTCTGGGGTAGTAGATAATGTTGTAGCACCATTTATCTCCAATAAAAGTAGAGTCTGACAACACATAATTATAAGTGTCAATACCCGTCCTGGAAAGGGGTGACGTAAATGACTTTCCAAAAAAGTTTAGGTAATTGTCGTAAATATCATAGGTTGCATACAGGTCTTTTAGGTAGGCCATAATGGCCTGATTCCCGTTGAAACCAGAATTTTTAACTCCCCTAACGACTTCTTTTTCTTCCTTAATTTCGTTGTCTCCGTATACCTTAGAAACTGTTTCATTTAAAAAAATAGGCAAATAGGTTTTTCCAGTAATGCCAGAGGTATCTAAATCTTTAAATACAAATTCCAAGCCTTTAAACAGCTTGCTTTGCATCAGTGCAGAATCTATGGTATTGAGGTCAAATTCTATTTTCTCATACTTATCATAGGCGTATTGCTTGTATTTACCCAGTCCATTGCTGCGTTTTTTTGCCCAAATTTTTCGTAAAATATCAATGGCGGGATTGTTCTTTTTTGACTGCTTTCCTGAAACTAGTGTCACAGACTGTAGTTGTTCCGCAGCGGCCTCCAGAACAATTTCTAGCCCGTAATTACTTCCTTTATCCAAAACCAAAAGGACGGTTTTAAATCCAATAAATGAAACGGAAAGTTGGGTGTAGGTCTGGTCAGACGCTACATAAAAGGAACCGTCGTCATTGGTAATGGTTCCAATGGTGCTCCCCGGAAAAAGTACATTGGCAAATGCGATAGGAAAGCCGTCTGTATCTTTTACGTTTCCGCTGACCTTAGTTTGGGCTTGTAGGACCATGCCTGTAAGCCACAAAAGAAATAGAATATATTTTTTCATAGTAGGTTTGAATGGGTTCATAAAGACCAAACAATAAGTGGACAGACTGGGGAATCGAAGGCTAAAAAAGCCCTCCGTGAGGAGGGCTTGTAATTTATTATATCTTATGCTTTGGTATACATGACACGGTTTACCGCGTCTATCACATCTTGTGCACTAGGCAACCATTCTTCCAACAAGACGGGAGAATATGGTGCTGGCGTGTCTGCTGTGTTAATCTTCTGTACTGGAGCATCTAAGTAATCAAAGGCTTTGTCTTGAACCTGGAAGGCAATTTCAGAAGCAATACTTCCAAAAGGCCAAGCTTCTTCAAGAATAACCAATCTGTTGGTTTTTTTAACAGAGCTAATAATGGTGTCCATATCTAAAGGACGGATGGTCCTTAAATCTATAATCTCTAAAGATATCCCTTGCCCAGACAGCGTGTCTGCAGCTTTTAGAGCCTCTTTTAAAATTTTACCAAATGAAACTACCGTGACATCTGATCCATTTCTAATCACATCTGCTACACCTAATGGGATGGTGTATTCTCCCTCAGGAACTTCTCCTTTATCTCCATACATTTGCTCAGATTCCATGAAAATAACAGGATCTGGATCTTGGATGGCTGCTTTTAATAAACCTTTAGCGTCTTTTGGATTAGAAGGCACCACTACTTTTAAACCAGGGGTGTTAGCAAACCAATTTTCAAAGGCTTGTGAGTGGGTTGCACCCAATTGACCCGCTGAGCCAGTAGGTCCTCTAAAGACTATAGGACAGTTAAACTGACCTCCAGACATTTGTCTGATCTTAGCCGCATTGTTAATAATTTGGTCAATCCCTACTAAGGCAAAGTTAAAAGTCATGAATTCTATGATAGGTTTGTTCCCATTCATAGCAGACCCTATACCAATTCCAGCAAATCCTAGTTCAGAAATAGGCGTATCTATCACCCTCTCTGGACCAAATTCATCTAGCATTCCTTTTGAAGCTTTGTAAGCACCATTGTATTCCGCTACTTCTTCTCCCATTAAATAAATAGAAGGGTCTTTTCTCATTTCTTCTGACATAGCTTCTGCTATGGCTTCTCTAAACTGTAATGTTTTCATAGGTATGTCTTAAAACGCACGCAAAAATAAGCAATAAATATCTTATTTGGGAATTCATAAAGATTAAAAAAACAATAAAATTTACTATGCATGCATAGTAAATTATAAATTATTCTTATCTTAGTGGTTCAGAATTTAAAGCATAATTTGAGATGAAGATACTCGTGTGTATAAGTAATGTCCCAGACACTACTTCTAAAATCAATTTTAAAGATAACAACACCGCTTTTGATACAGCTGGTGTTCAATTTGTCATTAATCCAAATGATGAATTTGGACTCACCAGAGCCATGTGGTTTAAAGAAAAGCAAGGCGCTAGTGTAGCAGTAGTTACCGTGGGTGATGCCTCTGTAGAACCTACCCTAAGGAAAGCACTTGCCATTGGTGCAGATGAAGCTTATAGAATAGATGCTCCTGCGACAGATGGATTTTTTGTTGCCCAAGAATTGGCCGCACTAGTAAAAGAAATAGGTTTTGACTTGGTGATTGCTGGAAGAGAATCTATAGATTACAATGGCGGAATGGTACCAGGGTTTTTAGCGAGCGCATTGGATTACCAATACGTAACCAATTGTATCTCTTTAGAGATAGATGGAAATAACGCTACAGCTATAAGAGAGATAGATGGTGGTAAAGAAACATTGGGCACCCAACTTCCACTGGTTATTGGAGGGCAAAAGGGATTGGTAGAAGAAAGCGATCTACGCATTCCAAATATGAGGGGAATTATGATGGCCAGACAAAAGCCGCTTCACGTTAGACCTGCAACTACTTCTGAGTCGCATACCAAAGAGATATCTTTTAGTAAACCAGAGGCCAAAGGCGCTGTAACAATGATTGATCCAACCAATATAGACCAGCTCATTTCTTTATTACACAACGAAGCCAAGGTTTTATAACCTAGCCATAAAACACATTATTATGTCCGTACTCATATATACCGAAACAGAAAAAGGGGTTTTTAAGAAAAATGCATTTGAAGTGGCTTCTTATGGCGCTGCATTAGCAGAGCAATTGGGCACTGATTGTGTCGCTGTTGCTATAAATCCATCAGATGCGAGCCAACTACAGTCTTATGGAGTGGCTAAAATATTAGCCATTAAAGAAGCCAAATTAGATACTTTTAATGCCAAGGCATACGCAACAGCTATAGCCCAAGCAGCCAAAGAGGCTAACGCACAAGTAGTACTTGTGAGTAGCTCTGCAGACAGTAAGTTCTTAAGCCCTCTTTTAGCGGCTCAATTGGGTGCAAGTTTTGCCCCCAATGTAGTGGCTCTTCCAGAGAGCACTGCCCCTTTTGTTGTGAAGAGAACTGCTTTTAGCAACAAAGGCTTTGCCCACACAGAACTCACTGGATCCATTAAAATGATTGGCGTAGCCAACAACTCTTATGGCATTCATAAAAAAGAAACCAGCGCTAGTGTCACAGCTTTTTCACCCAATTTAGAAGATCGTTTATTTGCCACTAAAACAACCTCAGTAGATAAAGTAAGCGGAAAAGCAACCATTGCAGACGCAGATGTGGTTGTATCTGGAGGAAGGGGACTTAAAGGACCAGAAAATTGGGGTTTAATTGAAGATTTAGCCAATGTCTTAGGAGCAGCTACTGCTTGTTCAAAACCAGTATCAGACCTTGGATGGAGGCCTCATGGAGAACACGTAGGACAGACAGGAAAGCCTGTAGCCACTAACCTATACATTGCCATTGGAATCTCTGGAGCCATACAACATTTAGCAGGGGTGAGTGCCTCAAAAGTAAAAGTGGTGATTAATACAGATCCAGAAGCACCATTCTTTAAAGCGGCAGACTACGGAATAGTAGGAGACGCCTTTACGGTTGTCCCTGAACTAATTGAAAAATTAAAAGCTTTTAAAGCACAGAACGCTTAAAATTTATTAAATTGCGCCCCTTAAACTGGGCCACACCATACAAGGCTGATTATTTTATTAATTGGCCTTTTTTTATGACCTTTAAACTATGACCTTAATTCCATTAAAAATAAAAGGGATCTCGTATAGTCAAACCCAAAATGGGGCCTATGCACTAATCCTCAATGAAATGGAGGGAGACCGAAAACTCCCCATAGTTATTGGTGCCTTTGAGGCTCAATCCATTGCCATAGCCCTTGAAAAGGAAATTAGTCCTCCTAGGCCCTTGACCCACGATTTATTTAAAAATTTTGCGCAGCACTTTCATATTGGCTTAAAAAAAGTAATCATTCACAAACTTATAGACGGCGTATTTTACGCCAATATTGTTTGTGAACAAGAAGGTGTTGAAGCTGTTTTTGACGCCAGAACTAGTGATGCCATAGCATTGGCCTTACGCTTTAACGCCCCTATTTTTACTTATGAAAGCATATTGAGTAAAGCGGGAATAAACCTATCCGTAAAAGAAATACCGACTGATCTTGGAGAAATACCTACAGACGCTATGAATGAAATAGCTCCAGAAAATAATTTAAAAAAGTTAGACCTAAACGGACTAGAAGCAGCTTTAGACAAAGCAGTTAAAGCAGAAGATTACGAAAAAGCTGCTAGAATCAGAGATGAAATATCCAAAAGAAATTAAGATGTCAAAATACTTGAAGTTTTCTATTTTAACTGCTGTTCTTGTTCTATTCATTGGTCTTGGCAGCGCCACTTTAGAAGCAGCACCCACTGCACTGTCTGTTGTTGAAACCAGCCTAAACACTATTGACATTCAAACCCAATCGGGCCCTGAAACCATTATTCCAAATGCCTCTTTTTCTATGAAAAGTTTGGGGAGGGGTTTGCTGGGAATGCTCTTTTTAATTGGAATTTCCTTTGTGTTTTCCTCTAACAAACGCGCTATTAATTGGAAGATGGTCGGTATTGGTCTCAGTATCCAAATAATCTTGGCTATTGGAATATTAAAAATACCTCTGATACAAAAAGGGTTTAGCTTCGTAGGACAAATTTTTGTCAATATCCTAGATTACACCCTAGTGGGAAGTAAGTTTTTACTAGGCAACTTATTGGACCTCAACAACCCCTCTATTGGCTATATCTTTGCGTTCCAAATACTCCCTACCATTATATTTTTCTCTGCTTTAACCTCAGTGCTTTTTTACCTTGGTGTAATACAGAAAGTAGTCAAAGGCCTTGCATGGCTGCTCACTAAGTCTTTAGGGATTTCTGGAGCGGAAAGCCTGTCTGTTGCCGGGAATATTTTCCTAGGACAAACAGAAGCCCCTTTGCTCATTAAGGCTTATTTAGAAAAGATGAGCAAGTCTGAAATTCTATTGGTAATGATAGGCGGAATGGCTACGGTGGCAGGAGGCGTACTGGCTGCTTATATTGGTTTTTTAGGTGGAGACGACCCTGTGTTAAGGTTAGAATTTGCCCGTCACTTATTGGCAGCATCAGTCATGGCAGCACCCGGAGCCATTATTATTTCTAAAATATTATACCCACAGACAGAAAAAATTAGTACTGACGTACATGTCTCTACTGAGAAAATTGGATCTAACTTTTTAGACGCCATATCTAATGGAACTTCCGAAGGATTAAAGCTTGCAGTAAATGTAGGCGCCATGTTATTGGTGTTTGTAGCTTTTATAGCCCTTTTCAATGGAATTTTTAACTGGGTTGGAGACGTCACCTCACTCAATGAATGGATAGCCGCAAACAGCAGCTACTCTAGTCTTTCTCTTGAGGCTATCCTTGGAACCGTATTTGGGCCACTCATGTGGGTCATTGGCGTTGCGGCAGAAGACATGTTTCTTATGGGACAATTATTAGGTATTAAATTAGCCTCTAGCGAATTTGTAGGCTACACACAGTTGGCTACACTCAAGGAAGTGAGTAGTGCCACTCATTTTAGTTATAGTAAATCAGTTATAATGGCCACTTATATGCTATGTGGCTTTGCCAATTTTGCCTCAATAGGTATTCAGATTGGTGGGATTGGATCACTTGCCCCAGGACAGAGAAAAACCTTATCTGCCTTTGGCTTGAAGGCTGTTTTAGGCGGTTCATTGGCCTCTTTACTTTCTGCTACAATAGCTGGAATGATTTTAGGGTAAGCCCATTTTCTTATAGCAAAGCTAGCCCAACTACCTAAGCAATCTCTTTGAGTAAACTCAATTTAACAGAGGGTTTTCGTTAATAAGTTTTTAATAATCTGCGCTTAAACCTTGGCATTTTCTGCTTACAGCTTATACCTTTATAGAAGAAAAAATAACCCATGAAGCAATACCACGATTTATTGAATCACGTCTTAAAAAACGGTGTTCAAAAAGGAGACAGAACAGGTACAGGAACCCTCAGTGTTTTTGGATACCAGATGAGGTTTAACCTCAGTGAAGGTTTTCCTATGGTAACCACTAAAAAACTTCACCTTAAATCAATAGTATATGAACTTCTATGGTTCTTAAAAGGAGACACCAATATTGGCTATCTGCAGGAGAATGGAGTGCGTATTTGGAATGAATGGGCAGACAGCAATGGCGACCTAGGTCCAGTTTATGGCAAGCAGTGGCGCAACTGGAATGGAGAAGAAATTGATCAGATCAAAGAAGTCATTCAAAGCATAAAAGAAAATCCAAATAGCAGAAGAATGATTGTTTCTGCCTGGAACCCAAGTGTCCTTCCAGATCCTAAAACTTCCTTTGAAGAGAATGTAGCCAAGGGAAAAGCGGCACTCCCGCCTTGCCATGCATTTTTTCAATTCTATGTGGCAGAAGGGAAACTATCCTGCCAACTCTACCAACGATCTGCCGACATTTTTTTAGGCGTCCCCTTTAACATTGCCTCCTATGCCCTACTCACCATGATGATGGCACAGGTTTGTGGGCTTGAAGCAGGAGATTTTATTCATACTTTCGGTGACGCCCATATTTACAACAACCACATGGAGCAAATTGAACTTCAACTCAGCAGAACACCCAAAGACCTGCCAAAAATGACTTTAAATCCTGAAATTAAAGATATTTTTGATTTTGACTTTGAAGATTTCACCCTAGAAAATTACGATCCACACCCCCACATTAAAGGCGCAGTAGCCATTTAAGCTATGAGAGAAATTTGTATGATTGCTGCAGCTGCAGAGAACAATGCCATTGGAAAAGACAATGACTTGCTGTGGCACCTTCCTTTGGACTTTAAGCACTTTAAAACCCTCACCAGTGGCCATACCATTATCATGGGACGTAAGACCTTTGAGAGTTTTCCAAAACCACTGCCCAATAGGAAACATTTGGTCATTACAAGAAATAAAGACTACCAGATTGACCATCCAGACTGTGCCGTTCACTTCTCACTAGAAGCCGCTTTAGAGGCCTGTAAAACAGAAGTAAAGGTATTTATCATTGGGGGTGGGGAAATATACAAAATAGGATATCCTTTAGCCACCACCATTGAACTCACTCGGGTACATGTGAGCCTCCCGGCCCACGTCTTTTTCCCTGAAATTTTAACCAAAGATTTCGAGTGCATTCAAAAAACTCCTATGCCTGCAGATGAAAAACATGCCTATGCATATACTTTTGAACGATACGAAAGACTTGCCTAACTGGGTTTAAAAGTCAGTGCTGTAATGAAGTGTCGTACGAGGACATGAAGGCATAAAACTTTTCAATACATCCGTAGCGCCATTCGAGTAAAATTCATAGCTAGCTGCTTTAGATATTAGATCATTTGCGGTCAATTCTTCTGTAACTGTTTCACGGACCAATAGCCCTTCCTTTTCCAATACCTTTTTGGTTTGCTTGGCCACAGCGCCAGCAGCATCTATTATTTCTATCCGAGACGACAGTATTTTTTTTATGGCAGGGATTAAATAAGGATAGTGCGTACAACCTAAGACGAGGCGGTCAATCCCTTTTTCCTGCATAGGTAATAAATAGGATTTCAAAAGCTCAGCCACCTCCTCTCCGTCTGCAAAACCACCTTCGATTAAAGCGACCAATCCAGTACCTTCCTGCTCAATAATTTCAACCCCCCCTGCATTCTCAAGGACTGTTTTATGAAACAGTGCACTACCAAGGGTGCCCTTGGTAGCCAACAGGCCCACTTTCCCAGTGAGTGTTTGCAAAGCTGCTGGTTTAATTGCGGGCTCAATACCTATAAAAGGAATTGTATATTTTTCTCTGAGTACGGCTATTGCATTGGTTGTAGCAGTATTACAAGCCACCACAATCAGCTTACAACCTTTGCTGATTAGAAAGTCTGTGTTTTTAATAGATAAAGCTAAAATAGTTTCTGCGCTTCTTTCTCCATAGGGTGCGTTGGCACTGTCTGCCACGTAAATGGTAGATTCATTAGGCAATAGGTTGTTCACGGCAGACCAAACAGAAGTGCCCCCTACTCCAGAATCAAAAAAACCAATAGGACCAAAAGAATTACTCATACTACTAAAATAAAAAAACCGCCTCTAAAGAGGCGGCTTTATCTGAACAAAGATGGGAAATTATCTTAGAATCCCAATTCTTTTTTAACGTCTGTCATTAAGTTTTTACCTCTAGACACCAATAAACCATATCCTTGAGTAGCGTCTAAAACATAGTCAAAACCTTGTGCGGTAGCCACTTTTTCAATGGCTGCTTTAGCTTTTTCAGAGATAGGAGCAAATAACTCAGCCTGCTTTTTTTGCAATTCCTGCTGTGCAGCTTGTTGTGCTTCGTTAATTGATTTTTCAAAACCTTGAAGCTCTAAAGCTCTTTTTTCGTTTTCTTCTTGTGTCTTTGAAGCAGACTCATTCGAATACAAAGTGTATTTGTTTCTCAACTCAGTCATTGAATCTTCAATATCTGCTCTGTAAGTTTCCTGCAATTTCTTTAATTCAGCATCTGCCGCCTTCATCTCTGGCATCTCAGATAATAACGCTTGTACATTAATATGCGCTACTTTGCTTTGGGCTTGCGCAAAACTTGTCGCAGCTACAAATAGGAATAATGCAACGGCTATTTTCTTTAAATTCTTCATCGTGTTAATTAAATTGAGTGTTAATTTTTTGTTTGTTGTTAAATCTAGTGTTCAAATATAAAATTTATTCTGGTATACTGTCTTTTTGTTGGGCAGGAAGTTTGTCAGATTTCTTTTTTTCTCTTGCTTCTTTTAGTTTTTGCTTCCGAAACTCGTAGGCTTTTAACCTATCTTCCCTCAATTTTTGCTGTGCTGCTTTCTTTTCGGCAATCTGTTGTTCCTTTGAATTTATCTTTTCAAGTTCTTCTGCCGCCTTATCTTCTAAGGCTTCATTTACAGGAGCATCTTCTTCTGAACCTTGATTTATTTCTGCATCACTAAGCACCATATTGGCACTCATGTCTTGCCTACTCAAAGCTCTAATGACTGAATTACTCAAATTAAAACGTTCGTTCGCGAATAAAATAGTAGTACTTCCATCTGACTTATCCAGGATGAGGTCATACCCTTTTTCTTTTCCCAATCGCTGCACCTCATTAAAGACCAAATCCTGTATGGGTTGAACAATAGAAGTTCTCAAGGCGAATAAATCTCCTTGAACCCCAAATCGCTGTTGCTGGTAAGCGACCAAAGATGCCTTGGCAGATTGAATTTCTAATTCTTTTTCCTCAACCAGGCTTGGCGTGAGTAGTGCTTTTTGCGCAGACAAGTCATTCTCTAATGTCTCCAGGGCTAATTTTCTAGCGGCTATTTCCATTTGCCAGCCTCCTACGCGGTCTTCTAAAGAACGTTGTGCCTCCAAATAAGAAGGCAATTTAGACAATATATAATCCATATCTATATAGGCTACCCTGGCCTGTCTTTGAGCGTGAACGCTACTCAAACCAAGCCAAAAAACAAATAGTAGGTATGTAATTGTCTTTGTGATACTTAAATATAATAAATATTAAAAACGCTGTCCAATGATAAAGTGTGTCTGCCATCCTGATGGTCCCACAGAACCAGGCTGATTGTCTGCGTCAAAACCATAACCAAAGTCTATTCCCAACAAACCAAAAGCAGGCATAAAAATACGCACCCCTAATCCAGCTGATCTTTTTATATCAAAGGGATTAAATTCCTGAATGGTATTAAAGGCGTTTCCACCCTCCACAAAAGCCAATCCATAAATAGATGCAGATGGTTTTAATGTAATGGGATAACGCATTTCCATAGAGAACTTATTGTACACTACCCCACCTTCTTGTTGGTTTGTGGTAGGATCTATTGGGGTAAGAGATTGATTTTCATAACCCCTCAATTGAACCACTTCCCTACCGTCTAATGTAAAGTTACCAAGCCCGTCTCCTCCAACAAAGAAACGCTCGAAAGGCACATTACCAATGTCTGGATTGTAGTTGCCCAAGAAACCAAATTCCGTATTGGTTCTTAAAATTAATTTACCAACTATTCTGCTATACCAGTCTCCTTTGAAGTTTAATTTGTAAAATTCCAACCACTTAAAACGAGATTCTTCTAGGGTTTCTAAGCGCCTTAATTGGCTTGCAGAAGCTTCTCCAACAGACCTTAAACCTATAATCTCATCACTCTCTTCTTTAATAGACTTAAAATCTTTAGATCCTAATAAAGAGAAAGGTGGCGTAAACTTAGCCAAAAACTCAAAACTAGATCCTCCTGTTGGGAAGATTGGATTAGGCCCAGAAGATTTTCTTGAAAGGCCAAAAGTATAGGTCAAAGAGTTAGAAGTTCCATTACCAAAATTAAACAATCCTATATTGTAGTTTTGAAAATCGTATTGTTGGTAGCCCAATGCGTGAGACACAGAAAAGTAATCGTCTGGCCACTGAAGGCGCTTGGCCAACCCAAGAGAAATACCCGTAATGGAAAACTGCCTGTCCTTATCTACATCTCTAGCAACAAAATCAAAAGAATACTGTTGTGTTCTGGAAAGAGAGACATTGAATCTAATCGGTTTTTTACCCCCCATCCAGGGCTCAGAAAAGTTTAAACTGTATACCTTAAAAGTCCTACTCGCCTGTAAACGAAGTGCAAAAGTTTGTCCGTCACCCATAGGAACCGGCTTGTACGCTTCCTTGTCAAAAATATTTTGCAATGAAAAATTACTAAAAGAAAGTCCTAAGGTTCCAATAAAACCACCACCACCATAACCCCCTTGGAGTTCAATTTGGCTGGATCCCGCCTCTACCAAACTATAAGCCAAATCTACGGTACCTGTATTGGGGTCTGCATTTTGAACATCTGGCGATATTTGCTCAGCGTCAAAAAAGCCCAACTGCCCCAATTCTCTAATACTTCTAATAATATTGTCTTTAGAGTATTTCTGACCAGGACGGGTCCTGAGTTCTCTGAAAATAACATGGTCATTGGTCTTATCATTCCCATTAATAGTGACGTGGTCTAAGAAAGTTTCTTTTCCTTCTATAATTCTAATTTCAAAATCAATGGTATCATTGGCTGCAGAAACTTCCACTGGATTAATACTAGAAAACAAATAACCATTGTTCTGATACAAATTGGTAATATCTTCTCCGTCTGGTTTGGTATTGTCTGCGATACGCTTTCTAAGCAGCACTCCATTGTAGGTGTCTCCTTTTTTAATACCCAATACTTGAGACAAGCCCCTATCCGTATAAACAGTGTTTCCTACGAAATTAATGTCTCCAAAGTAGTATTTATCGCCTTCTTCTACTTTAATTTTTAATGCAATGTTTTCATCGTTTACCTTAGTGAAGGTATCCATGAGAATTCTAGCATCCCTGTAACCATTTTCAGCATAAGCATCTTTAAGGCTTTGCAAGTCGGTCTGATAATCTTCTGGAATGTATTTAGATTTTTTCCAAAACCTGTAAAAAGCCTTTTCCTTAGTTTTCTTTAAGGCTTTTTTAAGTCTTGCCGCACCCAGGGCGTCATTTCCTTCGAACTCAATCTCTGAAATCTTAACCTTAGCGCCTTTGTTAATGTTAATGACCATTTTCTGCGCATTGGTCTCCGTAGTGTCTGCAGCCGTTGCAATAGTCACTTTAGTATTTAAATACCCCTCTTTCTTATATTTATTTTGAAGATAATTTTTTGAATTTGCAATTAAACTCTCCGTAATCTTCTTTCCTTTCTTTAAATCCGTATCGGTTAATATTGCGCCTACTTTTCTAGACTTCACGCCGTACACAGTTACCTGAGATAAAGTAGGTCTTTCAATAATCTCTAATTCCAAGAAAACTTTTTCGTCTTCAATATTAGTGATGAAAAAATTAATATCGCTAAAGAGTTCTAAGTCCCATAATTTACTGATCACTTCGCCTATTTCTTCTCCTGGTAAAGTAATGGGTTGCCCTACCCTTAATCCTGTAAAAGTTTTCACAGTCTGGGCATTGTAGCTTTGTAAGCCAACGACTTCAATACCCCCAAGGATATATTTTTTACCGTCGTCGTATCCGCCCTCTTGGGCTAAAAGGAGGGTGCTGCTAAAAAAAAGAACCAATACCATAAAGGCATTGGTTATTGATGCAATAAAATTTTTATTTGCTAAGTTGTTCGCTTGTTTTTCCAAATCTTCTTTCTCTATTCTGATAATTAGCTAGGGCAGACTCTAAATGCGCTTTACTAAAGTCTGGCCAACAAGCTGAAATAAAATACAATTCTGCATAGGCAATTTGCCACAGCAAAAAATTACTAATTCTGTGTTCCCCACTGGTTCGCACCAACAAATCTACCTCTGGCAAATCACGCGTGTAAAGATGGGTATTTATAATGGTTTCATCAATGTTATCTGGTGAAATTATATTATTTTTAACTTTGACGCTAATGGCTTTTACGGCTTGAATAAGCTCCTCTCGACTTCCATAACTAAGGGCCAAACTCAGCGTCATACCACTGTTGTTTCGGGTCTTTTCTATCACTTCTTCTAACTCTTGAACCGCTTTCTTTGGCAGGGCAGAAAGGTCTCCAATAGCGTTCAAACGAATGTTGTTGGTCTCGAAGGTTTTTAACTCTTTTTTAAGGGATCGTATCAAGAGTTTCATCAATAAATCTATCTCAAATTTAGGACGGTTCCAGTTTTCTGTAGAAAAAGTATAGAGTGTTAAGTATTTAATACCCAATGACACACAATGCTCTACAGTGGCACGCACCGTTTTAACCCCTTGCTCATGACCAAAAGTTCTTGGCATTCCCTTAGCCTTAGCCCAACGTCCATTACCATCCATTATAATGGCTAAGTGTTTGGGCAAGCGGTCCTTATGAAGTACAATCTCTTTTTCCATTTTTAATCAAAACAATCCTTACAAGGTTTTCTAGTAAAAGTATAGGTGAAACTTATTCCAGAAAACACATACCAATCGTTGTTATTAATGTTTCCAAATTGGTAGACGGCAAAATTAGAATTTATTGGGTTACTTCCATCTAAATTATCGGTAAATGTGTATCTAACTCCAATTTCTGCTCCTAAAATGCTATTTGAACCCACCCTGGCTTTAAGTCCAAAATGAATTGGGAGGGCAAAAGAAATGTCTTTTTTCTGGGTATCCATCAGATTTCCAGAATCAAAATAATTATAATCATACCTAAAAACAGTGAGACCTGAGTATATATAAGGGGTAAATACCGGTCCAAACCTATGAAGGTTATAAGGCAAGAAATTGACTTCTAAACCGGTGGATAGTTCCAGTAAACCAGTATTCCCATTTAAATTTCTTAAAATTCTAGCGGGGTCTTGTGCTTCTTTATCATTAAAACTCAAATTGGTATAACTTAAACCAGCCCTCCAGGCGTATCGCTGGCTTTTATTCCATTTAAACAATAAACCAAAACCAAAATTAGAAGGACTTAAGTGTTTTTGAGACCCCACATCAGATAAGGCATTTGTCCCACCTAATATTACACCAGCCTCATAGGTCTGGGCTTGAACCAAAGTAATAGACAGCAAAAATATACATAAATAGAAACGCATGTGCTAAGCTTAAAGGGTGTCATTAAAGACCGTTAAGGCCCGCCTAAGTATAAAACAACTAATCAGAATTTTTATTGTGACTTAATTCCTTTTGTCTTCTCCCCATAAAAGTTTTTTACGGAGTGTTTTTAGGAAACTCTCCGAAGTATAAGCCACCATCTTAAGGGTATAAGGTGCTTTTTTAATAACCAATTCTGTGCCGTTGTCTATACTCGCGATACGAGAATCTAGTGAAACCAAATGCTGCTGTTCCCTTCCGGACACTACAAGCCTAATCTCTGTATGGTCCGTTATAATCAGTGGCCTTGCATTCAGATTATGTGGTGCAATGGGTGTTAAGATAAGTGAATTAGTCCCTGGTGCCATTACAGGACCTCCACAAGACAAAGAGTAGCCTGTTGAACCTGTAGGCGTAGCAATAATTAAACCGTCTGCCCAATAAGAAGTAAGGTATTCTCCATCTAAATAAGTAGCTACCGTAATCATGGCTGTGGTATCTTTCCTGCTGACAGTAATTTCATTGAGCGCTACATTTACCTCTCTAAATGCGTCAATAGGATGGTTTGTGTACAAGCCTACCATGCTTCTTTCTTCAATGGTGTAAGCGCCTGCTACAAAATCAGTAATCACTTTCTGAACAGCACCCACATCTATGGTAGACAAAAAACCCAATCTCCCAGTATTGACTCCAACCAATGGAATGCCAGAATCTTTAATATAAGTGATGGCCTTTAGCATAGTCCCATCCCCACCAAAACTAACAAACAAAGAGGTCTCCTTTGGCACTTCTTCTTGACTAGAAAAAGTGCCTAAAGGGGACAATAATGCATGTAGCGATGTTTCATTGAACGAAGCTATGGCTTCCTTGAAATTATTTTCAATAGAGGCTTTTCCCCCTACAGCTTCAATAGCCTCTAATATACCCACCAAAGCTTTAACGGTAATTTCAGAGGGTAAATAGCCAAAAAGTGCTACGTTTAATTGCACCATATTATATATTTAAATAAGTATCTAAGTAAGCGGCATTATCTTTGAGTATACTGGCAAAAAGATCTTCCCCTTCAATAAAGGTTATCTCAAAACCAAAACGCCTTAAACCTGCCAAAGTATCTTGAATAGGGTTTGGCGCTATTTTTATCAATACATTCATCTCCCTGTCCCATTCCCAAGTAACTAAGCCCAAAATTTGCTGTTGTGTTTGCTCAAAAATAGTGATCAAACGCGTTAAAGAAAAATCCAACTGTGCCATTTTTACTTCAATCACAATGCCATCCTGTTCGAAAAGCGACAGAGAAGCCGTGGCTGTTATAAAATCTTTTTCAAAAACATAACCCACAAAGCGTCCATCTTTAGTGACCACAGCAGCCACGGATACTTGTAATTTTTTAAAGCCCAACCCATAATTAAACCAATGGGTTTCTGATGAGATACTGTCTGGCATAAAAGTATAAGACAATTCATCTAAGGCATTAAAATCAAGTTCACATAAAACTTTCAAAGAAACCATTCCTAAAAACCGTTCTTGATCAATAACAGCCAACCAATCGCATTGGGCCTGCTCAAAGCGGCCTAAAACAATCTCTTTAGAATCTTGAAGATTCAAAAAAGGCAGGTTATATACTATCAATGACTCCATATACTGAGCTAAAATGGGTGGATACTTCTTAAAATAAGAACTCAAACAACAACTGTGACAACTACTTAAATTGGTTCAAAATGGCCTTATTATTTAAATAAATAAATATGCGCTTGTTTTTTTTGCAAATTACTAATTAAAAAATGGAATAGCCCTCGCTTATTTGTATTTTTGTTCCCGAACAATTGCAATGAATTCATGACAAAATTAAGCGTAAACATAAACAAATTAGCCACACTCAGAAATGCACGTGGCGGAAATGTGCCAGACCTTCTCGTGTCTGCATCTGACATAGAACGATTTGGTGCTGAGGGAATTACCATTCACCCAAGACCAGACGAACGCCATATTCGTTACAAAGACGCCAGAGAACTTAAAAATGTGGTGACCACAGAATACAATATAGAAGGCAATCCAAACGAAAAATTTATTGCTCTGGTATTAGACGTAAAACCTACCCAGGTTACTTTAGTTCCAGATGCAGTAGACGCCATAACCTCTAATGCAGGTTGGGATGCTATTACCCATGCAGACTTTTTAAAAAATACCATAGCACGGTTTAAAGCAGCAGGTATAAGAACCTCTATTTTTATAGACCCTGTAATAACACAAATAGAAGCAGCGGCAGCTACAGGTACAGACCGAGTAGAGTTGTACACAGAAGCCTATGCAAAGGGGTTTGACCAAGGGAATAAAGAAGCCGCTATTGCGCCCTATAAGGCAGCTGCAACCAAGGCCAGGTCTTTAGGCTTAGGCGTAAATGCAGGCCATGACCTGTCTCTAGACAACATTGGCTTTTTTAAGGCAGAAATTAAAGAACTGGACGAGGTTTCTATAGGCCACGCGCTCATTTGCGAATCCCTTTATTTGGGCCTAGAAAATGTCATTCCCATGTACCTAAAAGCACTTTCCTAATGCCTTTACTACACGCCAATAGTTTTGGAAGTGGAGAAGACCTTGTTATTCTCCATGGTTTTTTAGGGACCAGTGACAACTGGAAGAGCTTAGGTAAGGCTTACGCCGATGCTGGTTTTCGCCTCCACCTTTTAGACCAAAGAAACCACGGTAGAAGTTTTCACAGCTCACAATTTTCTTACACCCTTATGGCAGAAGACGTCTTGGACTACCTCCTTGAGCATGGCATTGAAAAAGCAAAGGTTCTAGGGCATTCCATGGGAGGTAAAACCGCCATGTACCTTGCAGGCATAGCTCCAGAAAAAGTACAAAAACTACTCGTTGCAGACATAGGGCCAAAGGCTTACCCACCGCACCACAAAACCATATTAGACGCCTTGAGCATCTTATACAACAGCCCGCTAAACAGTCGGTCGCAGGCAGAAGAAATCTTGTCTGTCCACATTAAATCAGCTGGGATAAGGCAATTCCTTCTTAAAAATCTTTACAGAAAAACCCCTGAAACTTTTGGATTCAGGGCTAACATTCCTGTACTTTCTGGCGCTATGGATGCTATTGGTGAAGCACTCCCTTCTGAATTTGTTTTCGAGAAGCCCAGCATGTTTTTATCTGGTGCGCAATCTGATTACATTCTCCCAGAAGACCATCTGAGTATCTTAAGACAATTTCCACAAGCCCAATTCAAGTCCATTTCAAATGCAGGACATTGGCTACATGCAGAAAACCCAAAGGATTTCTTTGCAGACACATTGGCCTTTCTTAGGGTCTAGTTCTCCCCAGCTTAAAAAAATATAACACCCATTTAAAAAGAGAACTCAAAAATTGTTGTACTTATTAAAAAGCACTACTTTTGCCCCCCATTAAAAGCCTTTAAAAAAGCAGTAAGCGCATGAAGATCACCAAGAAACATTTAGATACGTTAAACGCAGAGATTAACATTACACTTGACCAAGCAGATTTCCAACCTAAGGTAGACACTATCTTATTGGACTACAAAAAGAAAGCCAACATCCCAGGTTTCAGAAAAGGTCAGGTGCCTATGGGAATGATCAAAAAACAGTATGGTAAATCAGTTTTAGTTGAAGAAGTAAACAAACTTTTACAAGAAAAATTAAATAGCTACCTCACTGAAGAGAAATTATCTATTCTTGGAAATCCATTGCCTAAAGTTTTATCTGAAACTTTTGACTGGAATGCAGACACACTTTCATTTGACTTTGAAATAGGACTCTCTCCTGAATTTGAAGTGTCTCTAAAGACTAAAAAATCAGTGACTAGCTACAAGGTAGAAGCAGACAAAAAAATGGTTGCAGATCAGGTATTATCTATCCGCAAACAATACGGAAAAATCAGTCCTGAAAAAGCCGTTACCGCTAGCAGTGAAATAACAGGTTTATTCTTCTCTGAAGAAGCAGGTATAGATAAAAAAACGACCATTACTTTAGACCAGTTAAAAGCAAAAAAAGCAATCACATCTCTTCAAGGAGCAGAAGTAGGTGCTTCAATTAGCTTAGACACAAAAGGACTTTTCAAAGAAGACGCTGCTGTTGCTGGCGCTTTTGGATTAGAAGCTGCTGAAGCCAAAGACCTTAAAATAACTGTTGTTTTTACCATTGAAGAAATTAACGAACGAACTCCTGCTGCATTAGACCAGGAATTATTTGACAAACTTTTTGGTAAAGATGTAGTGAAGTCTGAAAAGGAATTGGGGCAAAAAATAAAAGAAGACGCTGAAAAGCAATTCGTACAACAAGCAGACCAAAAGCTTTTGAATGATGTTACTGAAGCCTTAATTGCCCAAACTAAATTTGACTTACCTGGTGAATTCTTAACCAGATGGATCCAAACAAGCGGAGAAAAGCCCCTTACAGACCAAGAAGCCAAAGCAGAGTACGAAAGATCTGAACAAGGCCTTAGATACCAACTTATCGAAGCGAAAATCATAGAGGCCAATGCGCTTCAAGTGAGTTTTGAAGACCTTAAAAGTTTTGCCAAAGATTTGATCAAAGAACAGATGGCACAATACGGTCAGTTAGATCCTAAGGATGAGGAACTAGACGGCATTGCTGCTAGGGTATTGTCTAACCAGGAAGAAGTAAAACGACTTTCAGAACAGATGATGAGCCAAAAATTAATCACACTATACAAAGAGAAAGCCAACCTTAAAGAAAAAACGCTTTCTTATGAAGATTTTGTAAAAGAAGTTTACGGCGCATAATTAGCCCGCCGCTCTATCTGCAATCGTATAAATTACCTATCTTTACGGTGCTAAAAGCTCATGCTATTAGCACCGTATTTATTTATCAATTAAGCACCTCATATGAATTACGCACAAGAGTTTAAGCATTTTGCGATCAAAGACCAGGGTATTAATGGCAACTATTACGACGCTATTATGACCAGCATGTATCCGGTGGGAATGACCCCTAATATTATTGAAGAAAGACAGCTAAACGCCATTGCTATGGATGTTTTTTCTAGGTTAATGATGGATCGCATTATTTTTTTAGGCACAGGTATTAACGACCAAGTAGCTAATATTGTTCAGGCACAATTGCTGTTTTTAGAAAGTGCAGACGCGGCTAAGGACATTCAAATATATATTAACTCCCCAGGGGGAAGTGTGTATGCTGGTTTGGGAATTTACGACACCATGCAGTTCATTAAACCAGATGTAGCCACCATATGTACTGGTATTGCAGCCTCTATGGCCGCAGTATTATTATGTGCTGGGGAAAAAGGAAAAAGATCTGGCCTTACCCATTCAAGGGTCATGATACACCAACCATTATCTGGTGCTCAGGGACAGGCAAGTGATATTGAAATTGCCGCCAAAGAGGTATTGAAAATCAAAGACGAATTATATACGATTATTTCCAATCACTCTGGACAAACTTTTGATAAGGTATACCAGGATTCAGACCGTGATTACTGGATGAAAGCAGAACAAGCCAAATCTTATGGAATGATAGATGAAATATTATCGAGAGATAAAAAATAAACAACATGGCTAAAGACAATCTTGAATGTTCTTTTTGTGGTAGAAAAAAACCAGAAACCAACTTACTTATTGCAGGGATAGACGCCCACATATGTGACAGGTGTATTGCCCAGGCAAATGGTATTGTTGCTGAAGAGACAAAACAAGACCAAGTAAATGACTTATCAGAGGAACTTACCTTAAAAAAGCCCATAGAAATTAAAGACTTTTTAGACCAATTTATCATTGGTCAAGACCACACCAAAAAGGTGCTGTCTGTAGCGGTCTACAACCACTACAAAAGACTCTTACAACAGAATACCAAAGACGACGTGGAAATTCAAAAATCCAATATCATCATGGTAGGACAAACAGGTACTGGAAAAACACTCATGGCAAAAACCATCGCCAAGATGTTAAATGTTCCACTCGCTATTGTAGACGCCACTGTACTAACAGAAGCAGGCTATGTTGGAGAAGACGTGGAGAGTATTCTAACCAGGCTCTTACAAGCGGCAGATTACGACCTAGAAAAAGCAGAAAGAGGTATTGTATTTATTGACGAGATAGATAAAATTGCTAGAAAAAGTGACAACCCTTCTATCACCAGAGATGTCTCTGGAGAAGGCGTACAACAGGGATTGCTTAAACTCTTAGAGGGTACCGTTGTTAACGTACCACCAAAAGGAGGTAGGAAGCATCCAGACCAAAAATTCATTGAAGTAAACACAGAAAATATTCTTTTTATTGCCGGAGGTGCTTTTGACGGTATTGAGAAAAAAATTAGTAAGAGACTGAACTTACAAGCCGTAGGTTACAGTGCCTCTAAAGCAGACGAAGGATTGGACAATGAAAACATCCTTCAATACATTACCCCAAAAGACCTTAAAGATTTTGGTTTAATTCCAGAGATTATTGGAAGACTTCCTGTGCTCACCCACATGAATCCTTTAGATAAGAAAACACTCAGGGCTATTTTAACTCAACCAAAGAACGCCATCATAAAGCAGTATGAAAAGCTTTTTGAAATGGATCATATTGCCCTAGAAATCAATGAGGAAGCTTTAGACTTCTTGGTAGAAAAAGCGCTAGAATACAAATTAGGCGCTAGAGGACTGAGGTCTTTGTGTGAATCTGTCTTTACAGACGCCATGTTTAGCCTGCCGAGTTCAGAGGAAAAAGAATTTAAGGTAGACAGGGCTTATGCAGAAAAAAAATTGCGCTTTGAAACAGCCAAATCTTTAAAAGCGGTTTCATAAGGCAATACACCCTTAAGAAATAAATTTCTGTATATAATTAGCCAAGAAAACGACCTACAAAGCCATTAACTCCTCCAGGTATTGCCTGGAGTTGGAAAGCCTAGGTATTTTATGCTGCCCACCTAATTTGTCTTTTCCCGCCAACCAATCATGAAACTGTCCTGCTCTAGCCTTGTGCACTAAGGGCTCATTTAAAGTCATATTATTATACCGTTTTGCTTCATAATCTGAGTTGAGGGATTTTAAAGCATTATCTAAAAGGGCCGTAAAATGACCCAAATCCTGAGGAGGGGTCCTAAATTCTATGAGCCATTCGTGGCCGCCCTTATTCTTTCCCTCCATAAAAATGGGGGCAGCCGTATACTCTATAATTTCTGTCTTGGTTTTTTTACAGACAATCTTCAAAGCTTCCTCTGCATTTTCTATGATAAGCTCTTCTCCAAATACATTGATGTGGTGTCTGGTTCTTCCTGTAACTTTTATCCTGTGCGGACTCAATGAAGTAAAGCGCACGGTATCTCCAACCTTATAGCGCCACAATCCAGCATTGGTGGTAATCACAATAGCATAATTTGTATGAAGGGTCACTTCTGACAAGGGAATGGCGTATTCCGCTTCTTTACCGTAGGCATTCATTGGGATAAATTCATAAAAAATACCATAGTCCAACATAAGCATTAAGTCAGAGGCTTTGTTGCGGTCTTGAATGGCAAAAAAACCTTCCGAAGCATTATATATCTCGTAATAATTAAACGATTTTCTGGGTAGTAGCTTTTTAAATTGATCCTTATATGGACTGAAACTTACGCCACCGTGAAAATACACCTCTAACTGGTCCCAAACTTGAAACAAATGCTCATTCCCAGTTGTATCTATGAGTTCATTTAAAAGCACCAACATCCAAGAAGGTACACCGGCCATACTGGTCACGTTTTCCTTAGTAGTCTCCGCAATAACCGCAGCGAGTTTGGTGTTCCAATCAGGCATTAAGGACACCTTATTAGAAGGCGTAGAACTAAACTCTGCCCAAAAGGGCATATTGTCAATAAGAATGGCAGAAAGGTCTCCAAAAACACTGCCATGAGATTCATACAATTCCTTTGACCCCCCCAGCCGCAAACTTTTCCCCGTAAACAATTGAGAATTCTCGTTGTTATTGAGATAAATAGACAAAAGATCTTTGCTGGACTTATAGTGACAGTCTTCTAAAGATTCCTGACTCACAGGAATAAATTTACTTTTGGCATTGGTGGTTCCACTACTTTTGGCAAACCATTTTATAGGGGTAGGCCAGAATAAATTAGTCGTACCTCTCCTGGCTTGATCTATTAAATGCTCCATGCCTTCATAGTTGGTTATGGGCACACGAGAAGCAAAATCTGAATAGTTTTTAATAGATCGAAAATCAAAACTTTTACCTATTTCTGTATCTTTAGCAAAGTCTACCAGTCCCATGAGCAACTCTTCCTGCACCTCAATAGGGTACTTTAAAAAAAATTCAATCTGGTGGAGCCTCTTTTTAAGCAGCCAAGAGGCTACAGTATTAATGATTGGTATGGGCATTTACGGTATATTTTGTAGCTTGCTTAAAAATAGGTTTTAATTTGGTTTTCACCAACCGCAAAGCAGTTTTAAACAAAGATGACATATCAGGGTGTTTTAAAAAAAATGCAAACAGAATTGGGCGCACCAATCCAGTATTATTTGGTTTTTAAAGAAGATTTTGTGCACCTCAACACCCTTCTAGGAAGGGTTATAAATATAGACTTTCATGGCTATGAATGTTTGAATTGTCATGAAGACAAACCCATCTTTAGGCAAGGATTTTGTAAAAATTGTTTTTTTGACACCCCCCAAGCTGGAGACTGGATCATGCGACCAGAATTGAGCAAGGCACATTTGGGCATAGAAGACCGAGATTTGGCCTATGAGCAGAAGGTTCAGTTACAACCCCATATTGTGTATTTAGCGAACTCCAGCCACTTAAAAGTTGGGGTAACTAGAGGGTCTCAAATACCCACAAGATGGATTGACCAAGGGGCACATGAAGCCATAGAAATTTTGGAGGCACCCAACAGGTACCTGGCGGGAATTACAGAAGTAGCCCTCAAAGATCATGTAGCAGACAAAACCAACTGGAGAAAAATGCTTACTGGTCAGACCCAGGATGAAGATCTCGCCACTGTAAGAGACCAACTGAAACAATACATTCCTCAGGAAGCCCTGCCTTATTTTTTAGATCAAAGCAAAGAACAACACATGGACTTTCCTGTGAGCCAATACCCTGAAAAAGTGCAGTCTACAAACCTAGGTAAAACCCCTTCTTTTAGTGGCATGCTCAGCGGTATAAAGGGCCAGTATTTAATTTTTGAAGACCAGCGGGTTTTTAATGTGAGAAGCCATGAAGGCTATATTGTGAAGCTTTCATTTTAAAAAGACCCCTTTAATTAATTTAAAGAAGGCTTAAAAATTTACCTAAAAACTTTTTACCAAGTGATCTCAGCTCCCTGCGGTAAATTAAATTTCTTTCTGAATATACCCACAAAGAGATATAAAAAAGGGGTGTCCAAAGCCGCTACAATCACTTTAAAAATAAAGCCACTAGCGACCAATCCCATAAATAAATTCCAAGGTAAAATACCAAATACACACAACAATAACACCACTAAAAATGTGTCTGCGAATTGAGATAAAAATGTAGAGAAATTATTGCGCAACCACAAATGTTTGCCTGCAGTTAATTTTTTCCAAAAGTGATAGAGACTGATATCTATGTATTGTGCCGCCAAATATGCCAACATAGAGGCTAAAACAGCTACCGGTGAAAGGGCAAAAACTTGTTCAAAAACAACATTATCTACAGGAGAAGCGTCCATGGCAGGCACTGCATTAGCCAGCAAGATAATACACATAGAAAATACCGAGGCAAATATACCTGCACCCACTATAGCATTGGCTTTTTTGGCACCGTAAATTTCAGAGATCAGGTCTGTGATTAAAAAAGTGATGGGATAAGGCAAAATACCTACGGAAACCTGAAACAAAGGCACGCCAAAAAGGCTAATATCTCCAAAGGGTTGCCAAGAGAAAAATTTCTGAAAAATTAAATTAGACACCACCAAAGAAGTAATAAATAACGTCCCTAATAAAAGGTAAATCTTTTGCGCATGCTCTTTTTGTTTCCCTTCTAATACAAATACCCCTTCTTGTTTCATCTAAAATAAAAACCCTTATTAATTCTCAATATAAGTCCAATAGGAATTAAAACCTACTTAATCTCTAACGCAAAGGGCATTCTTGCCTGAATGCCTTCTTGCTTTATGCGCAGACGCACTGTATTTAAGAAGCCAGCTGCATCTAGATGATTCTGAGACAAGGAAGCCAGTGATTTAATAGATGTGCTCACGCCAGACAAGTCTTCTATTAATTGCTCAAACGGAGACTTGTACTTGGGATAGTTTCTAATGCCATAATCAGATGCGCCACCCAATAAAGCCGCTTCTGCTATAGCCACGTCTAAGTCTCCAATGCCATCTATAAGCCCCCCTGCTAAGGCAGCCTCTGCAGTCCAAACCCTTCCTTGCGCAAGGGCGTCTACCTGGTCTACAGTCATACCCCTACCTGAACTGACCCTACTTAAAAAAGTCTGGTAGGTGTCTTCTATACTTTGAACCGTCAGTGCCCTGAACTTTTCAGACATAGGCCTAAACACAGAGTAAGTAGCGCCGTTGTCGTGGGTGGCAACTTCTTGGGCGTTCACCCCCCACTCTTTTGCCAATTGAGACATATTGGGCAATACTCCAAAAACACCTATAGAACCTGTGATTGTAGCAGGAGAAGCAAATATTTTGTTTGCCCCAGCTGCAATGTAGTATCCGCCAGAGGCGGCTACATCTCCCATAGAAACCACTACAGGTTTCACAGCTTTTGCCTTTTCAATAGCGTGCCAGATAAGGTCTGAAACCAATGCACTCCCTCCTGGAGAATTCACCCTGAGCACAATGGCCTTAACACTGCTGTTTTCAACTGCGGCCTCAATACCTTCTATAGTGAGTTCCTGCCCAATATAATCTGCATTACCCTGGCCGTACAAAATTTCTCCTTGGGCGTAAACCACAGCAATATTTTCTTTTGAGCTGTAAGGACGTTTGGTCGCTGAATGACGAATATAGTCACTTAAAGCAACTGTTTTTGGCTTATTGGGAAGGGGTAAATCAAACGCTTTTTTTAGGGCCAAATCGTACTCATCTTCGTATAACAATCCATCTATAAATCCGTTTTCTAGGGCCTTTAAAGGGGTTCCGGCGCCCATGGCCGTTACAAATCCATTGAGTTGCGCTAAAGTCATGCTTCTATCCTGAGCCATATCTTGAGCCATCACTTGCCAAAGCCCGTCTAACAGTGCTGTAAGCTGGGTTTTTTGAGCCACACCCATTTCATTATCTAAATAAGGCGCTACAGCGCTCTTGTATTTACCATGCCTAATAACCTCCATTTTTAATCCAGATTTATCTTGAAAATCTTTGAGGAACAACACTTCTGAGCTAAGGCCTTTTAAGTCTACAATTCCAGTTGGTGTAAGAAAAATTGAATCTGCCACTGAGGCCAAATAATAATCTTTCTGATCGTAAAACTCCGCATAGGAAAAAACCTTCTTTCCAGAGGTTTTAAAATCCGACAAGGCATCTCTAATCGCTTTCACCTGAGACCAACCTGCCATGAAATATGCATTTCTAATACTAATCCCCTGAACCCTGCTGTCTTCTTTAGCCACTTCAATGGCCAATAGAATCTGATCAAGCCCCATTTGTGGGTTGCCAAATGCACCAAAAGGATCTTGGCTTTGGTCTACTATCCTATCCTTTACGGATCCTTGAAAATCCAATTCCAACACTACTTTGTTACCAATCACGGTCTGAGGTTCCATATCTGATAAAGCCGTTATGATATAGAGGAACATAAAAAAAGCCACTCCAAAGGCGACTAAGGTCCCCAAACATGAGGCAAAAAAATTTCTTAAAAAAGCCATAGTACAATCTTTTATAAGAACAAAGATACCGATTCTTAAATTCTTTTGTTACTTTGTTTTCTCATGAAAAAAAATACCCATATCGCCCATTTTTCATTGGGCAGCAACCGAGGAAATAAAGCATTAATGCTCCAAAAAGCCATTTATCTTTTAGAAGATAGGCTCGGAAGTATTATCGCCATCTCCCCTGTGTATAAAACAGCCGCTTGGGGTTTTGATTCTGAGGACTTTCTAAATTGTTGCGTATCTATAGCAGTCACTATGACTCCTTTAAAGGTGTTAGACACTATCTTAGAGATAGAAAACAACTTGGGAAGAAAACGCTTTGAGCAAGAGGGTTATGCCCCAAGAACCATAGATATTGACCTACTGCTCTACGGCACAGAAATTCACCTGGACGAGCGTTTACAGTTGCCACACCCGCAGATGGAAAAAAGGGCTTTTGTGCTCCTGCCTTTGGCCCAAATTGCCGCTAAGGCCATACACCCTATTTTTGATAAATCTGTGCAGTCACTCTTGAACGAATCTGAAGATTCAAGTGCGTTGGAACTTACTGATATTGTACTTAAAAAAACCCTAAGCTTACAAGATAGCGGGCTTACCTTTATAGCTATTGAAGGGAATATAGGGGCTGGCAAAACCACCCTTTCTTCTATGATATCTGAAGATTTTAATGCCAAATTAATTCTAGAGGGCTTTGCAGACAATCCGTTTCTGCCTAAATTCTATGAAGATCAGGCCCGGTATGCCTTTCCTTTAGAAATGTCTTTCCTAGCAGAAAGATACCAACAATTCACAGAGAGCACCTCTCAACTAGATCTCTTTAAAAATTTCATGGTCAGTGATTACGACATTTACAAATCACTCATTTTTGCCCAAATCACCCTTGGAAAGGAGGAATTCGCTTTGTACCGAAAATTATTTGGGTTCATGTACCAAGACGCTAAGGTTCCAGACGCTTATATTTACTTGTATCAAAATACGGAGCGCTTGTTAGAAAATATAGCGAAAAGAGGCCGTGATTATGAAAAAACAATTGATGCTGAATACCTAGAAAAGATTAATCAGGGCTATTTGGACTTTATTAAAACACACCACCAAAACCACCAACTCATCATAGATGTTTCCGATCGGGACTTTGTGTCAAATCCAGAAGATTACCAATGGATTATTAAAAAAATAGCCCTGTTTGGCTTTTTAAAAAGCCGATAACTTTTTCCAAAAGTCCCAAACCACTACACCTGCACTTACAGAGATATTCAATGAGTGTTTGGTACCAAATTGAGGTATTTCTACCACACCATCACTCTCATTAACCACCGCTTGCTGTACCCCTTTGACCTCATTCCCAAAAATAAGTGCATAGGTTGTTTCTGGCTGTAGCGACATTTTATCTAGAAAAGTAGCCCCTTGAGCTTGTTCAACAGACCACACCGCTATGGACTGTGCCTGCAATTCTTTGACCAATTCCAAGGTGTTTTCTCTGTATTCCCAGGCAACCGTTTCCGTGGCGCCCAAAGCAGTTTTATTAATGTCTTTATGTGGTGGCTGCGCTGTTATGCCGCAGAGGTAAATTTTAGTGACTAAAAATGCGTCTGCTGTTCTAAAGACAGATCCAATATTATTGAGGCTTCTAATGTTGTCTAAGATTAATATCAATGGCGTTTTCTGTGCTGCTTTAAAACCAGCCACATCTAACCTTTCCAAAGCCTCGTTAGTTGTTTTCTGCATTTTGAGTTTTTTTATCCTATAAACCCCTATAGATATTAACAAATGTTTTGTAAAGCAGGGGAAAATAGTACATTGCTTCTTTATTTAAGGACCAAAAATACACTAATTAAACCGCTTTTGAAACCAACAGAAACACCAAAAAAAATTAGTCCATTGATGAAACAATACAATGGAATTAAAACCAAATACCCTGACGCTTTGCTGCTTTTCAGGGTAGGTGATTTCTATGAGACTTTCGGAGAAGACGCTATTAAAGCAGCGAGGATTTTAGGGATTGTGCTCACCCATAGAAACAATGGTGGAGACAAAACGGAATTGGCTGGCTTCCCACACCACTCTTTAAACACTTATTTGCCAAAATTGGTGAAAGCGGGACAAAGGGTGGCCATTTGCGACCAATTAGAAGATCCCAAGCAAACCAAAACTATTGTCAAAAGAGGGGTTACCGAACTCATTACACCCGGAGTAGCTTTCAATGACGACATTCTCTCTGCCAAATCCAATAATTTCCTTGCAGCGCTTCATAAAACCAATAAGGGATTTGGGGTGGCTTTTTTAGACATTAGTACTGGAGAGTTTCTATGTGCACAAGGCACTGAAGAGTATATTGACAAACTATTACAAAATTTTTCTCCTTCTGAAGTATTGGTTTCCAAACCAGAACGAAAAAACATACAAGCCTCTTTTGGCGGGCATTGGCATTATTTTTTTGTGGAAGACTGGGTTTTTCAAGAACATTACGCCAAAGAAAGTCTCAACAAACAATTCAACACAAAAACGCTGGCTGGCTTTGGTGTAGAAAATTTACCCTTAGGTGTCATTGCCGCTGGAGTTGCTTTGCATTATTTGTCAGAAACCAGGCATGACAAATTGAGTCACATAAGCCGTCTCAACAGAATTGCAGCAGACGCCTATGTATGGATGGATCGTTTTACCATTAAAAATTTAGAACTTTTTCAGTCCAACGCTCCCGATGGGATTAGTTTATTAGAAGTGATCGATAAGACCACTACCCCAATGGGTGGTAGGCTGCTAAAAAGATGGTTGGCCCTACCTTTAAAAGACCAAAAAGCTATTGAGACCAGACACCAAATTGTGTCTCACCTTCAAGAAAATACAGCATTAGAACAGCGATTTGAACAGGCTTTAAAAAGTATTAGAGACCTAGAAAGGCTTATTTCTAAGGTAGCCACCACCAAAATAAGCCCTAGAGAGATGGTGCAGTTAAAGAATACTCTTCTGGCCCTTGGGCCTATTAAATCTCTCGCTGCTGCTTCAGGCCAAAAAGCTTTGGCGCATTTGGCAGAAGGTATAGATCCTTTGGAACCGTTTACCCAATCTATTATGGCTTGCCTTGCTGAGGAGGCACCTGTTGTTATTGGAAAAGGAACCACCATTGCCACAGGATACCACGACGCTTTAGATGAATTAAGAGACCTATCCAGCGCAGGAAAAAAACATTTAGACGCCATGCTCGCAAGAGAAATGGAACGCACAGGAATTAGCAGCTTAAAAATTGCGTCTAACAATGTGTTTGGGTATTATATAGAAGTGAGAAATACCCATAAAGACAAGGTGCCTGAGGACTGGATCAGAAAACAAACTTTGGTCAATGCGGAGCGTTATATTACAGAAGAACTCAAAACATACGAAACTAAAATACTCGGTGCCCAAGAAGAAATTTTAAGTATTGAACAAGCCCTATTTGAAGAATTGGTCTCTAAAGCACAGGCGTTTATTGTGCCCGTTCAAAAAAATGCGCATCAGGTGGCTACCCTAGATTGCCTGTGTGGTTTCAGTATTTTGGCTCGTGAACAAAATTATTGCCTCCCATACTTAGACCAAGGATGCTCTTTAGACCTTAAAGGCGCTAGACACCCTGTTATAGAACAGCAATTAGCTGTGGATGAAAAATATGTAGCTAACGATCTTTTCCTAGACAGAGAAAGCCAACAAATCATTATGATCACTGGGCCTAATATGAGTGGTAAATCTGCTTTATTAAGACAAACCGCTTTGGTGGTGCTTATGGCGCAAATGGGCTCTTTTGTTCCAGCCAGTTCTGCGAAAATTGGCATAGTAGACAAAATTTTTACCCGAGTAGGTGCCTCTGACAATATTAGTCAAGGTGCTTCTACTTTTATGGTAGAAATGAACGAGACCGCAAGTATTCTGAACAACCTTTCTGAAAGAAGCCTGGTATTATTAGATGAAATTGGTCGTGGGACTAGTACTTATGACGGTATCTCTATTGCTTGGGCCATAACAGAGTATTTACACCAGCACAGCTCTAAAGCCAAAACCCTTTTTGCCACCCACTATCACGAGCTCAACGAGATGAGTGCGAGTTTTGAGCGAATAAAAAACTTTAATGTGGCCGTGAAAGAACTAAAAGACACGGTGCTTTTTATTAGGACATTAAGTCCTGGAGGTAGTGCACATAGTTTTGGAATTCATGTGGCTAAAATGGCCGGGATGCCTAATGAAGTGCTGCAAAAAGCCAATAGCATATTAAAGAAGCTAGAGAAAAGTCACAGCAGCGAGCAACTCACCGGTAAGCTTCAAGAGATTCCCTCTGACATGCAACTCAGTATTTTCAAATTAGACGACCCTATTTTAGAGCAAATCAAAGAAGAAATCTTAGATCTAGACATCAATAGCTTAACCCCTGTTGCAGCACTGCTAAAACTGGAAGAGATAAAAAAATTAATTGGCGGAAAAGATGCATCTCACTAAGGTTCAGACCCTTTATGTCTGCCTTAAAAAAAGAGCCCTTTATTTTCTTTAATTTTATGCATTTTTACTTTGGGTTTTAGATAAAAGTCTTAAATTTGCCCTCGCATTAGTAGTAATGCACGATCTTTAATAACATAAAATGCGAAAGTAGCTCAGGGGTAGAGCATCACCTTGCCAAGGTGGAGGTCGAGGGTTCGAATCCCTTTTTTCGCTCCATAACCGTCCATATTGCGCAAGCAATTAGGCTCGAGTGGTGGAATTGGTAGACACGTTGGACTTAAAATCCAATGGACATTAGTCCGTGCGGGTTCAAGTCCCGCCTCGAGTACAACAACCCTTGTTAATCATCTGATTTTCAAGGGTTTTTTGTTTAAATAACCTTTTTCTGGCATCATATTGGCATCAAATGTAATAATAAACTCTTTTCAGACACAAATTTTATAACCCCAAAAAGTTTCATTGCACCACTTGGTTTTAGAAGAGGGGTGGGTTTAATAGAAACGGTTTTCTTTTTTGAGATTAGTCGTGATATCTATATATAACTTTGAGTCTCTCTACTTAAAAGTTATCTACTATTTAATCAAAAAACCTCCAACTATTTAGCTGAAGGTTTTTCTTTTAGATAACGTTTCTATTAATACGTAATATACATCCAACCAGTAATAGGTTCTTCTCCTGTGTTTAATTCTACTACATAATAGTAAGAAGCTGCTGGAAGTAGGTTTGGACTATTTTTGTAAGTACCTTTCCAGTCATTTCGATAGTTCTGTGCACTGAATACCTCTAATCCATTCTTATCATATACAGACACCCTTGCCTGTGGGTATTGGTCTATGTTTATAACTTTCCAAGTGTTTTCTATACCACTAGAGTTGGGCGTAAGCACTCCAGAGGCTAATACTTTCTCATCATTAAAACCGTCATTGTTGTACGCTGGCTTTTATCTTAAAAATTTAATTTTCGGATTGTAAATTATATCATTTTCATTACTAATTCTTAATGTATTTAATAAAATGAAAATCAAATTGATAAAGTACATAACTCCAATAACAATAAAAATCCTACTTAGAGTAAAACTTTCTAATATTCCAATTTTTGAAAAGAGAAACCATAAAAAAGGAATAAAAAACAGAAGTAATGTCCAAGTTATCTCAAAATTGATTAAATCTTTCCCTAGTTTATTGATGTTTTTAATTTTTCCTTTTCTTGATGTCCATAATATAAATGGTATTAAAATTCCAAGTAGAGGGAAGAACAGAAAAGTTAGAGCAGAGAGATTTAGAAATGTCAAATATCTTTTGTCCTCTTTTATAGACCAATCAATTAATTCATCTGGATTTACATTCAACGCATTTGATAATCGTTTGAGTGATTCTCCAGTTGGATTTGTTTCTCCATTTTCAATCCGCTGAATAGTTCTCATACTTAATCCTGATTCGTCGGCAAGAACCTCTTGAGACATTCCTCTTTGATTTCTTAATTCTTTTAATCTTTTTGCTAAGTGGTTCTTATTCATTTTCTATGGTATTCATTTTCTTTGTTACATTCTTTTTGTTTCGCATTATAGCTATTGTCATTGCTCCCAGTAAAAAACCAGGGATAAGTTGAATTAAAGAACCGTAAACCACTTGTTGAAATGTAGCTTGTGCAAAGTTATCAAAATAAAGGCTATAATGAGTTCCAATTTCCCATTTGGTATCAATCCACCAAAGTATAGCGACAGGAAATCTAGAAATTGGCGAGAATATAAGTAAACTTAAAAGGAGTATTAAGTATGCGTTCTTGTCATTATATAATTTAATTCCCCAATAAATAGCAAATGCCAATGTTAGCCAGAGTAATCCAATCATAAAAATAACACTTTCTGGTAATCCAACAAGTTCAAGCGAAAAGCGAATTGGTGTTAAAATTAATGCAATTATTATTGGAGTTTTGGCGAGGCTTAGTGCACGAAAAACTGTTGATTTTTGATTGATGTCTATTTCTGTTTTCATTACTGTAACTAATTTTAAATGTCTTGAACAAAAGTAAAACAGAAGCATTGACATTGATGTCGTCATGTTTATGACATTATTACGTCATCTATGCCTATTAGTAGAAGAATCGATAAATGAGAACTCATTTTTTAGCTTGCGTACAACGTTGTTGTATATGGTTTGTTGCGTGTTTTGGTAA